>Ga0102812_10000017_pt1 | contig 131843 bp, 108 predicted proteins | sample ColrivemetaGS713_FD_79334 | JGI IMG/M metagenome (GOLD analysis project Ga0102812, IMG submission 79334) | Estuarine microbial communities from the Columbia River estuary - Flood tide ETM metaG S.713 | ecosystem: Environmental > Aquatic > Marine > Intertidal zone > Estuary | place: USA...
CACAAAACAATAAAAATGAGTTCGCAAATAAAATTAATATTAATAGTTTATCTAGCTCTAAATTCAACCATAGCTTGTTCTCAATCGAGATATAATATTATCTACGAACCTCAATTAGGTCAAACTTTTGCGGCTGAAAACGTTAACGCAGGTTTTCATTTATTTAATTACTTGGACTCCTTGGTAATCCCTAAAAAAATAATCAAAAAAGATAATAATTATGCGAAGGTCATCAATCCTATCTATCGATTTGGCAAGTGGTTCTTGACAAATTATCTTATTACAGATTTTGTCATAACTATGAATCATGAAAGATTTGGTCATGGTTACAGAATACTGGAAAGTGGGGGATAAATTAATGAAATTGTTTACAATCCTCCCCCTCCATTTTCTAATGAGCCTTCATTTGTTAGCCAAATATATGCAACAAATTATACGATTCAACAAGAACTAATGTTTAGGCTTGGAGGGTCAGAAACAAACCTTGTTTTATCTGACATCACACGTAAAAACATTTTACTTGACGAAAAATTTAGTTATAATTATGGCTTATTTTATTTATACGGGAGCAATGATATGCCCGGCTACACTGCATTCGTTACAGCTCCTGCGGGGGATAATAATCAGTACCGAAATACTCTAAATTATTTTTACGGAGAAGAAAATTTGACACGAAAAAAGATGAGGACCTATGCTTTTTTTAACATGCTGACAGATCCATTAAATTTCTACGCAATCAAATCTGTTTTCTATGATTACATTATTAAGGGCAGAGGGGCAGCAGATATTAAAATGATAAAACTGTCTAAAAGATTGAAGTATTTGCCCAGATTTCGCTTCGAGTATACACCCTACGGACCTGAATTAGTCTATCAAAATTATTTCAAACTTGATTCAAAACTGATTCAATTGAACTTTAGTCATGCTGATGGAAGTTTTGACCCTTCATGGAGGATTTACACAAAAATTTGGAATATTAAAACTTTTGAAAATCTATCATTTAGTCTTTCAGGTCAAATTTGGAATCAGCCGTTAATTGATTTTTTTAAGGGAGATCGTCTTCAACAAAGTCAAGGTTTAGGCTCAGAAATAATCGTAACCACTAATTATGATTTAATTACCAATGAGCATTTACTTGGATTTACAATGCAAGTGGGTTACAAATCAAGTGGTTATTCTTTAGGGGAACAATTGGACAAGGGTCTTTTAGCAAGAGGAGGGTTAACCTTTAAATTAGGAAATTAAAGCCAGTAGAGAACAAAACCTAAACTGCATTAAAACGCAGCTTAGCCTAACCGTTGGCGGTAATTAAAAATGAAGAAAATAACTCTTGTAATATCAATTTTATTCCCATTATTTTTATTTGGGCAAACGGATATAATTCAGAAAACAAATTCGATAAAAGATGATACTTACCTTCATCCTATTGATTGTATAACGCCATATACTCTTAAAAAAGGTGAATGGATATATGCTCAATCTTTGCAAACTTTACCATTTCCAAGTTGGGCATTTGTAAGACTCACCGATAAACTTACAGCACAAATCGACTTGTTACCTTGGATATTTGGGACGTTTTCTGAACTAAAAAAACCGATTCCAAGTATTAATTTTAGGTATAGATTTAATACACAAAAAGGATTAGTGCCGACAATAGGAGTTGAAGCAATGTTTGTTCACTTTTGGGATACTCTTCAACGGTTTGAAACCCCTTCCCTAACTATGTGGGAAAATGGATCATATTTTCATTTCAAACCTAGTATTGGATATCGAATAAAAGATAAATTGGATATTAACTTATCTGTGGGAGTTGATTACATAGGGGAATTAATTATGCAAAAAAATGATTCCTTGAATTTTCAAACTAAAACATTTACTAATAGCTGGAATCCAAACTTATCCATTGGAATAGATTATAGGCCATCTAATTGGATCAGTTATCATATAGGATATACTTATGGATCAACCTTTACTTATCTAGAAAACGTTCCAAGAAAAAGGCAATTTAACTATGGGTTTAGAATAGCTCCCTTTTACAAGAATCGTTTTGGATTTATACGAAGTATGAGAATTGAACTTGTTGCAATAAACGGCTATTTTTTTTATATTGACGCTAAACAATCATTTCCTATACCAGTATTCCCATTCTTTTATTGGCAATGGAAAAATGTTAAGAAAAGGTAAACCAAGTACAAAAACGAAGACTGAAACTAAAAAATGATAAAAAATAAAAAAGCCAAATGGATTGTTAGGGCATTATTGCTTTTTGGAACAGTAGTTTCAATGTTTTTCGTGCCTTGGATTTTGGTAAAGGCGTGGATTTTACCGCTTCCTGATACTACTCAAGAACAAGTAGATGAAGCAATTGGACATGGATTTGATGGAATGATAGTTTACGTGGACCAAACTGGGAACCCACCAGCATTTTATACAGGCGGTTGGAAAGACAAAGAAAAGAAAATACCAGCCGACCCAAAATCATTGTTCAAAATTGCCAGTATTAGTAAGTTATATACCGCTGTAGCAGCGACTAAATTGGTCAAAGAAAAGCGTTTGTCTTTTGATAAAACACTCAATGATTACTTTCCAGAACTTGGCGGCAGGATTCAAAATGCTGAGGAAATTACCTTAAGGATGATGGTTCAACACCGATCTGGTATCCCAAATTTTACGGAAAATCCAGCTTATTGGCAAAACGAACAGGGAAATGACCAGAATGCCTTAGATTTTGCTCTTGACCTACCAGCCAGTTTTAAACCTAATGGAGGTTATGAATATTCAAATACGAATTATTTATTGCTTCGTAGGATTATGGATGATGTTTTAGGGTATAACCATAATCGATATGTAAAAGATAATATATTGATTCCCCTAGAGTTGAAAAATACCTTTTTTTCGATTACTGAAGTCGATTTAGATGATGTTATGAGTGGATATTATGTGGGATATGAGGAAGATTTTAAAGCTCGTGAATATGGGATGTTGGCTACAGCAGAAGATGTGGGCAAGTTCCTGAGAGCTTTAAACGATGGTTCTGTATTTAATGAGGGTGAACAAGAAATCTATCCCTACGAATACAACCATGGAGGTTTGGTAGTTGGTTATCAAAGCCTTGCAGAATACCACAAAGATTTAGACGCGGTAGTGGTTCAATTTATTAATACCACAGATTTTAATGGTTATGAATGGAATTTATCGGAAATTATAATTAACCGAATTGTAAAAATCATTAAAAAGAAAAACTAGCCACAACCTCCAACAAAGTCAAGGTTTAGGCTCAGAATTATCCATAACCACTAATAATGATTTAATAACTAATAAGCATATGGTAGGACTTACGATGCAATTAGGTTATAAGTCAAGTGGCTACTCTTTAGGAGAATAATTAGATAAGGGGATTATAGTAAGAGGAGGACTAACCTTTAAATTGGGAAATTAAAAGCCAGCGAATAAAAAAATTCTCTTCTTGTAGGCTAGTAAGGTGTCCAACTTTTAGCATTTGATCCTCTTTTTCTTAATAATTATTCGTGTACCTTACTTTTCACGCCTAGACGTGAGTCTCCTAATTTGTAATTTCCTTAAATTTGCAGCATTATCTTCAAAAAATGAAAAATGAAAAATGTATTTTTATTTATCTTAATTTCGCTATCCTCCGTGCCTTCTCTTGCTCAGTCTGTAGATCTTCAGGAAGACCTAACGATAAACAACTTATATGATTCCAGGCAAGGCTCTTGTGCCTTGGGAGACATTGACAATGATGGAGACCTTGACTTGATAATCACTGGTCCTGACGCGATTTTGACGAACGATAAAACCACCTTATACAGCAATGACGGCCAGGGGAATTTCACTGAAATAATTGGAACCGGACTCTCAGCATGGTCGGAGTTCAGTGATATAGCTTTTGCCGATGTTGATGGTGATGATGACCAAGATCTTTTGATCACCGGAAGAGATGGCAGTCCAAATTTTTACGCCAACTTCTATTTGAATGATGGGAGCGGTAATTACACTTTATCTCCCAGCGTCCCTTTTGAGCCATCCATAGATGGAGATCTTGAATTTGAAGATGTGGATAATGATGGAGACCAGGATCTTTTTATGTGTGGGTATGCAGAGGATAGCTCTGGGAGTCCTTTTATATTTTCAAAACTGTACCTCAACTCTGACTCCGGTGTTTTTACTGAGGTCACATCAACTCCATTTATAGAAGGCACGTCCGCAGCTTTTCTTGATATGGATAACGATAACGACATGGATCTGATTGTTTCGGGATCTACTAATAACAATGGTGTAATGACCACCCTATACGAAAATGATGGTACTGGAAACTTCAGCCTAGTAAATAATACACCTTTCACCGGAGTTAAATTCAGTGATATTTCTACTGGTGACTCAGATGGTGATGGCGATACGGACATTCTATTGAATGGCATGGATAGTTCTTTCCAAAATATCTGCGAACTATATCTTAACGATAGCGCCGGCTCGTTCAACTTGCTTACAGGAACCCCATTTCTAGCTGCACAATTGGGGACAGTTGACTTTGCGGATTTTGACAACGACAATGATCTGGATGTTTTTGTAACCGGCTCTCTTGGAGGACAGAATGTGGCAGCACATATTTACGAAAATCAGGGAAATAACAATTTCAACCTGGTAGACTCACTAGTACAAGTTTACAATTCTACCACTGCTATCGGAGATATAGATGGCGATAACGATCTTGATATGATCGTTACTGGTATTGGAAATTTACCAAGCACTCCAGATCCTTTTAAGCCAAGAGTCTATAAAAACATGCTTGCAACCACTTCAATTGAAATGGTACATGAAGAGGCGCACGATAACATTTTATTATACCCTAATCCTTCGGAAGGAATTATTAATATTCAGATTGACAACACAATTGGTACTTCAATCAAAATTTATAATACAATTGGTGAAATGGTATTTTCGGAGGACAGTTTGAACCCAAATATCCAAATTAAATTAAATCAACCGCCAGGAATGTATGCGGTAGTTTCTAAAACCAACAGTTCAACTTCTACATTAAGATTGATTATAAAATAGTACCGAATTACCCTCAGTGTACACAGCATTATATTTATAGAAAAGATAAGACCGTTGAGCATAATTAATTAACTGAAATAACAAACAAACAAACTCAAAGCATGTTGTACTAGAATTTAATGTCAATTATTCCGCAAAGTTAATTAATTAGTAACAGTCAATTACTTGCTCAGCCAGATTTAGAATGGGAAAAGAACTAGGTGGATCAGAATCGGATAGAGCTAGGGAAATAAATCAATAATAATTTGAAAAATAGAAGTAAGGGTTATTTATAAAATATAAAGACACCATTACTCAGATGCTAGAAAAAAACAGTTACTGTCTAATTTGTATTTTGTAACAGAAACTAGAAAGTACGACAGCCAACAATGTACAAACGGCCATAGTATCCTCCATTCGATTGGCTCGGTTTATTATACACTGGATATTAACTACAAACAGAAGAAAATAATTATGACCTACAAAAAAATCCTCCTTCTAATTACAGCTTCACTTTTTTTCCTCGATACATTTTCTCAAACTACTTGGACAAAAGTTGATGGTGGGACTGAATTCTCCATTGCCCTTAAATCTGATAGCACGCTTTGGGCATGGGGGAATAATGGAAATGGTCAACTTGGCATTAATAATACGACAACTCAGTTAACACCAGTTCAAATTGGATCTGATACTGATTGGAAAGAATTTTCGGCTGGAGCTTTTCATTGCTTAGCAATAAAATCAGACGGTACGTTATGGGCATGGGGACTAAATGGAAATGGGCAATTAGGTGATGAATCCCTTACTCAAAAAATTATCCCTACTCAAATAGGATCTAATACTGACTGGAAATCAATTGATGCAGGACAAGCACATACACTTGCCATAAAAACAGACGGGACTTTATGGACTTGGGGACTTAACATCAATGGGCAATTAGGCTTAGGTAACACATCAGATCAAAACGCACCTGTCCAAATAGGAACAGCCACTAATTGGTTGACTGTTTCTGGAGGAGGAGGACATTCCCTTGCTATTAGAACAGATAGTACTTTGTGGGCTTGGGGAGCTAATGGAAATGGTCAGGTTGGAAATGGAACAATCGTCCAAGAAACAGCACCAACTCAAGTTGGAACTAATTCTGATTGGATTGAAATATCAGCAGGTTTTGAATTTTCAATCGGAAGAAGAAATGATAACTCAATTTGGACATGGGGATTTAATGGCAACGGACAATTAGGCGATGGCTCTTTAACTCAGCAAAATTCTCCATTACAAATTGGCATTGGAAATGAATGGGGCAAAATTGCAGCAGGTTCATCTTATGCTTTCGCAATTGAAATTGACAGTACGCTATATGGTTGGGGTTTTAACGGTGCTGGGCAATTAGGCAATGGAGGTACTGTTCAACAAAACTCCATTATTCAAATAGGAACTTCAACTGATTGGTGTGATATTTCAGGAGCAGAGGGAACAATTAGTGGCTTTGTTATAGGCACCCATAGTTTGGGCTTAAAAGGAACAAAAAATATAATTTGTTCTTCCGGCTCAAATTATATTGGTCAACTCGGCGATGATACAACTAATGACACCCAAACATTTACTTGTAATACAGGTGAAATTAGTGTCGGATTACAAAATGTACCAATTGCTTTTGACCCTATTCAAGTTTATCCTAATCCTTCTTTTGGTTATTTTAACATCAAACTTAATGATTCAGAATTTCATCAATATGATTTAAATATATATAGTTCTATTGGCAAACTTGTCCTCTCAAAAAAGATAACTACATCAGATTTCAGTATTGATTTACAACAAAATACAAAAGGCATTTATTACTTGAAGTTTGAAAATAAACAAACAGTCATTACCAAGAAAATTTTGATACAATAAAAAATAATAGTTATCACAAAATATCAAATCATTGCTTCCTTCTTGATACTACGACACTATAAATGGCACGTTAGCGGTAATTAAACCTTTACAAGAAATCAAAGTCTAAAAATGAAATTTACTTAAAATAATTTCATATGCCCAAAGGAATTTATCTAACAATTTTCGCAATTTTATTATTCACAACATGTAATAAAGATGAACCATTTGCACCAAAAAATGGAAAACCAATAGTTAAGGCTGAATCTTTTTATTCGGTTTTAAAAAATGAAAATATAACATATGCCGATGGACTAAGTCATGATGAATCAAGCACTTCCTCTTTTCCAATACCTCTAAAATTAGATGTATACTTTCCCAACAATAATTCTACCAATAGACCAGTTTTTATGTTTATTCATGGTGGTGGATTTACTGGAGGATTTAAACATAAACCTGAAATTGTAGATATGGCCAATTATTATGCTTCAAGAGGTTGGGTTTTTATTTCCATAGATTATAGAACAACAGAGGAATTAGGTATTATACAAGGAATGACCCCAGAAGAATTATTGATATACTACAGAGGAATTGCACCGCAAGAATGGATTGAGTATGCTTTAAAAGGAGCACAGACACAAAGTCAGGTTATGCAAGCCATTGCTATGTACCTAGCCCAAAGGGATGCAAAAGCAGCTCTTCGCTGGATTGTAGCTAACTCAAATACCTATAACGTAAATACAGATTTTATTACAGTAGGAGGAGCTTCGGCTGGAGCAATTACAACCATTGCCTTAGGAATTTCAAATCAAGAAGATTTTAGAAGCGAAATTACCATTAGCGATGACCCTACACTTGCCACTACAAACTTAAATGAAACTTATAAGGTAAGAAGTATGGTTTATTTCTGGGGTTCAAACATAAAATTAGATGTTTTTGAGGCGGTTTATGAATTGAATCAATATGACAGATATGACCTCAATGATCCTGAATTGTTCATGGGACATGGAACTGCACAGGATTTTGTTACGCCCTATGATGAAGCACTTGAACTGCAAGGCATTTTTGACTCTTTGGACATTCACAACAAACTAGTGACTCTGCTACAACCGAATGGTAACCCCGCGGGACATGGAGCTTGGGATGCCATAGTTGACGAAAAAGGCCTATCAGAATTAACATTTGACTTTTTAATTGAGAGACAAAATTTGAGTGTCGAATAGACAACTAGCGACAACAACGTGAATGAGTTAATACTCTCTAATAACCACACTACGAATATACTAACAGTTATTACCAAGCAAAAAAATGAAAATCATCCCTTCAAAAAAAACATGGAAAATCTTTAGAATAAATAAGTTATAAAAATAATTCAGCGAATAAAAAACGAAGATTTATAAGAAATTTCAAAATTTGAATTTTAACATTAAAACTAATCCTTTAACTTTTATCACCTAAGTAATGTAAATACATAGCAGGACAAAACAATGCAAATGAGAAATAAAATTTTCATACTTTATTAAACAAACCTTGTGCTGTCAATGTAATTATGCTCATTTTACCATTCTTTGGATTTGTTGATAGAAACATTACCTTTCTCTTTGGCCTTGGCATAACTCTTCTACATTAAAGAAGATAGTGGGAAATCTTGCTCAATGGTAAAAATCTATATTGTTAAGGTATTCTGATATCTGTTTATGTCTAGTGGTCATTATTTGAAAGATTTGAAAGATTTGAAAAAGTTATTAAACAATAAAGAAAAGATACTCTCCAGAATTATTACCTCTCTTTACTTTGGAGTATCTCAAATCTACCTAGGTTTATCAGGTGCAATGGCAGTTTTTTTTTATAATCCTAAAAATTTTATAAAAATAGAAATAATCAAATCCTACTTATTTTGACTCATGGTGTTTATGATTCTATTGGAATAACTATGATATTTTTGGAATCAGATTTTGGGATTTCTGAATGGGTAAACAATCTTTTATATAAAAAACTTCACACAGGATCTGGGGGATATAGATATTTTCAAGATGACAGCCGAAAATGCCCCTACCACATTACAGTAGCCGTGCATGGATTGAATATGCTTTACAAAAAAAGTAATCCTAAAATAAACAGTTTCATAACTATTCCTCAAGTAGAATTTCTAGCCTCGTGGGATTCATTAGCTCATTTAATGAACGCAATAAAATTCAGGATATCATGATTACATAGTAAAAATTATAGTACACAATTTTATTGTAAATCCATTGCGTGCTGAGTTTCCAAATATGCTCACCATTCCTACATATTTGGCATCCTGTGATCTTGCACAAATGAAAAAAAGTACTAGGTTATTGGATAAAATCTCTCCACTTGGATCAAAATCCACTTCACTTTTTACAGATCAAAAGGGGCATCAAGGAATATTATTGAGGAGGTTAGAAGCTTGGTTGGTTGAATGATTTAATTACGCATGATTACAAATTAAATGATAACACAAACTTTAATAAAATTGCCGGACATATAACAAACAATCATAATCAAATTACAAAGAAGAATAGTTTTTGGAAATGATAAAATTAAAGTTTGATAATAACAACAGCTAAGAATGTATATGAAATCATAGCCATCTACCAACAGGCCACGCCTAAAATATTTAAAATTGACATTAATTAAACGCAAGTAAAAAAGAAAGTCAAAATATTAATAAACTTAAATAAGTCCTTATTTTAAATATTTACTACTTTTATTTTCCTTTTCAATAGAAAGTTTAAAGTTGTGTATAATTTAAAAACTCAACCTTGGTAGAAACAGAATTCCATATAGATGAAGATTTAGCACCATATGTAAATTGCATTATGAGTGGCAAAAACACTGGTTTTGATTCACATACAAATATCCCATTATATGCTGATGGATACCCAGGGATCATGTTTCAACAATCCGAAAGAGGTTTCTACATATTACCAAAAAAAAAGAAGTTATCAGAATTATTTCTTTTTGGACAAACTTTAAAACCTATTTCTTTAGACGTAAAAGGACGGCACCATTATGTAGTTGTACAACTCTACCCTTTCGCTTCCAAATACCTACTTGGCATTAACCCCAAAGAGTTGAATGATGAATGCTACGACCTGCTTCAGATTAAATATCTTGATATAAAAAGTTTTCAAAATCGGTTAATTGAGTCTTGTAATTTGAAAGAACAAGTTCAAATTATCTCGAATTTAATGCGAGAATTAATTCACTCACATAACATCTACGAAAACGATAATATTGAAAAAGCAATTTCAATAATCATAAGTACACAAGGGCAAATAAAAATTAGAGAATTATTGAAACAAATACATGTTACGGAGCGCACATTTGAGCGAAATTTCAAATCATATGTTGGCTTATCACCAAAACAATTCGCCAAAATCATTCAATTTCAATCTTCTCTAAAGCAGCTAACAGAAGCAAAATTTCAAAAATTAACCGACATTGGCCTTGATAGCGGTTTCACAGACCAGTCTCACTTCATTAGAACTTTCAAAAGTTATACGGGGCAAACTCCATCTTTCTACTACGCTAATTTATAGAACTAATAATATTTTGTCGGTTTTATCCAATTTCCTCACCTAGAGGTCCCATACATTTGTTGAAAATTAAAGCAAATGAAAATATTATTTATCCTCGGTTTTACTGCAGTATCGTTACTTGTAATTAGTCCTGCTAAAAGTAAATCTCTAGGGGCTATAAATACGTACTTTCCTATTAACCATAGTGTTGTCAAAATAAAAGCCTTTGAGATATTAAAAACAAAATGTAATATCTGTCATGCTAAAAAGAATAGAAAAAAAATATTCACGCTTGAAAACATGGATATTTTTGCTGCTAAAGTTGAGGAGCAAGTATTTATTAAAAAACGAATGCCAAGAGGAAAAAAGAATAAGCTTACTGATAAAGAATATCAACAATTATCTACCTGGATAAAAAGCTTAAAACAATAACAGATCTTCCTATTTCACGAAACCACTTACAATTTATTTATAAAAAAACAATTATGCCATTTTTCAAACACCTAGACGACTTATCCGATATAACAGACATCACATGGAACGACAGAAAACGATTGGGGCCTCTCGACGAAGCATCTCAAAAAATTATGCGAGGTAAATCTTCATTTACTTCTGCACAAAAAGAGGTTTTTGCAGCTTTTGTATCTGGACTTAATGCTTGCTCATTTTGTTATGGTTCTCATGCTGAAGTTGCCAATAACTTCGGAATTCCAAAGAAGACTATCGAGTCTTTGGTAAAAGATATTGATAGTGCTCCTATTGCCTCAAATGAAAAACCACTTTTTCAATACCTCAAGAAACTTACCCTCTCACCAAGTAAACTAATTCAAGAAGATGCAGATAAAGTTTTTCGTGAAGGATGGAGCGAAAAAGATTTGCAAGATTTGATATTAATAGGTTGTTTATTTAATTTTTACAATCGTTTACTAGATGGACATGGCATCAAAGGCAATCAGGCCATTTATCAATTTGGTGGTGCCCACTTACACAAAAATGGATATGGAGTACCATGGTTTATAGGCCTAATTAAAAATTACATTAAGAAAATAAAAATCAAAAAACTCAAAGAAGCTGAAACAAAGTAAATAATAATAATTATGAAAACGGAAACAATTATTCTAGCAACCGCCATATTATTGACTGGATTAATGGCAGGTATTTTTTTTACTTGGTCTAATGCAGTAAAGCCTGGGATTGGAAAATTAAGTGATTTAGAATATCTAAGAGCATTACAGTCTATGAATCGAGTAATATTAAACAAAGCCTTTATTGGTATCTTTCTGGGAGCTGTAATAGCTGTGGCACTAGTTCCCATTTTTCATTTTAAATTATCCCCTGACAACATTTTTTGGATATTCATACTCGCTCTTGTCACTTATTGGATTGGAGTATTTGGTATAACCGTATTTGGTAATATACCTTTAAACGAGATTTTAGATAAAATTAATTTAGAATCCATTGCATTGGAAGAAATAAAAGCGCTAAGAACTAGTACAGAAGTTAAGTGGAATAATTTGAATTTAATTCGCTCTATTTCTTCAGGAATAACATTTGCTCTATTGATTATTTCCTATCTATTTATTAAGGGATAAGTTCAACGCTTTTCCCTTAATTAGACTAGAGCATAAATCTCATTATTAAAAGTGCTGGTAAAATGAATCCTAAACTTGCTATCAAATTGTTGCTATGGTTAATTGGAGCTGTCATACTATTTCATCTAGCTATTTTGCTAAAAATAATTCCATATAAAGTGACTTGGGGAGGAAGGCTTGAGAATGATATAGAAATGTTCGTATTTGAAATGATGTCTGTTTTAATTAACCTTTTTCTAGCTGTTTTGCTACTCATAAAAGGGAAGGACTTATCGTGCTTTATTCCAATGAAAGTGGTGAATATTATTTTATGGGTTTTCCTTTTTCTTTTTGGAATAAATACGGTAGGAAATATTGTAGCCAAAACTCTTTTTGAAAAGAGCCTAAGTCTATTAACTTTGATTTTCACATATTTAATATGGATTATACTTAAAGGGACTGAAAAAACACACAACAAAACATAAACTACATTCAAACACAATTTAGCCAACCCGTTTCGATCAATTAAAAAAGACATAAATCAATATATGAAAACAATATTATATATCCCTTTACTGAAAATGCTTTTGATGCACTTTGATCTCTTGGTATTCTAATCATAATTTTGTATCTTATTTATATTCTCCCATTGCTATCTGGTATTAGGCATTAGCAAAACACCTAAAAAAAGAGGAAAATATGAATACCTTCGTTGAAAGAAAAGAGGAAAATAAAAATCAATCAGTTGCGAATGAGGTTTCTCAAAAGAGGAGAAAAGGTGAAACTACTTATCAATTTGTGGACAATAGACCTGAGGTGGTTTCTCAAAGAAAGTTGCAAGAAATGACGAATAACTCTCAGCAAGTTTCACAACTAAAATCTTTTCAAGTAATGGCTAACAATAGCCAAAAGGCCAAGCAAACTGTTCAATTACAGTCAAAAGCGGACAACCAACCTAATAAAAAGCAAAATCCCATTCAAAAAAAAGAAAATAATACACTAATTTATAATTCTGTTGAACAAAGCATTCAGCCTGAAAGAGCTAGCAATTATCAAGAAACTAAGGATAACAATGAATCTGTTGCGCAACTCGTTGCTTACAAAAGAATTGCAGAAAAATTAACTAGTACAGTTGTGCAACGAGTAGGAAATGAGGATGATCCTCTAGCATCTGTTAACGCGGTTTATAAAAAAGCAGACGATAAAAGGTTGGGGTACGCCCAAGAGGATTATGTCTCTGAAAAACGAATGAAAGCTATTGGACCGATTGATAATGAGGCCAACGATAAAATGCTAGCCCACGCCAAAGAAGATTATATTTCTAAAAAACGAATGGATGCTATTAGCCCAGTTGATAATGAGGCCAACGATAAAATGCTAGCCCATGCTAAGGAAGATTATATTTCTAAAAAACGAGTGGATGCTAACAGCTCAGTTGATAAAGAAGCTAACGATAAAATTCAAGAATATGCAAAAGAAGATTATATCAAGCAAAAACAGATAGAAAAGTTTGATGGTAAATTAAAAAACGAACAACTAGAAGAATTAAGCGTTTTGAAAAATCGAGGCGAACAAGCCAGTGTGGATCAACCAGATGAGAGCCTAGGTGCCGACCTAACACGAATTCAAAAGGACATGGATTACAATTTTGATCCAGATTCAGATCATCATGGAAAGGTTCGAAGATTTGTGGGAAAGAAAGCCGCTGGTGCTGCACATTATGCATACAAGCATCCCCTTAAAACAGTAGCAAAAGCCGTCCCACTTGCCCCCGTCATTATGAACACTGCAGGAGCCATAAAAAGTCATGTAAGGAGTAAAGATGCTCGAAAAGAACAAAAGGATGAAGATGCAACTCAAGCTGAGCAATTAATGTGGCGTGCGCATAAAAAAGGACAACAAAAGAATCGAAATAAAAAAGGATTTTCTGCAGCAGTCGGATTGGGAACCACATTGGCTGGTGGTGCACTAGACTTTGGTGCAGGAGAGGCTGCTGGACAAATTTTTAGTGAAACGGGTAATGCTTTTGCTGATGGAGCTTTAAGTGAGGCTGTGGAAACAGCAGCAGCTTTTGTTGGACAAACATCAGCAGGAGATGCAACAGAAGCATTTAGCCTAGCCCTTGGAGAAGCTGCTTCTGAAGATTTTGTCGGCGGACTTTTAGAAGATGGACAAGACGGTGCCAATACAGGTATTTCTAATAAAAGACAAAAGGGTAAAACAACTGCAAGTGATGACAAAAATTTAATCAAAAAAGGAAGACTCGCAAGAAAAGAATTAAATAAAGACGGAGGCGATAAAGGACTCGCCCACGAAAGTCTTTTAGCAAAAGATTTAAGCTATGGGAAAACGTTAAGAGAAACAGTAAGAAACAAATTGGACTCCCCAGCTGTACTCCCAGGAGATGCTGCACCTAACACAACTCCATTAGGTATAAATGAAACAAGTTTACCACAAGAAAGAATGAAGGAGTTTGAAAAAGCAAAAGCAAACAAGGCCAATACGTTAAACCTTCTTAAAGAAACAGCAAAAACACGTGAAGATGATCCTAGTGCTCCAGCAATTTCCAATGAGCACGCACTTACCCCTAGTGTAGTCAAAAAAGAACAACAAGGCACCAAAGCAATGGCATATACCCGTTTAAATAGGCAACTTGGTTACGAGAAGGATGGTGAAACCATGAGTAAAAAGCAGGCTGTAGAAAAAGATAAAAAAATTGATAACTTCAAGAAAAAAAGTTTCTACGAGGCTTAGTTATAATACCAATTCAAGGAATTATAAAGCCGTAATATCATTACAAAAAGCTTTGTTAAAAGCACACAGTAGGAGTTAAAAAAGGATTTTTTTTTAATGACCTCGATAAATGAAGTAAAACAAAAAACCAATAATAATTGAATGTTCATGGCTTATTAAGTCTAAACTGAGTCTCGGTTAAATAATGAGTCTCAGTTTGAACAAAATTAGTAGAACATACATCCCTCTATTCTAACTATTTCACCTGTGTCAAGAAGATATTCCGAATAATTTTTTCCGGAAGGATAAAAAACAAATGCTTGACCTTCAGTGCTTGAAAAATTAAGTAAACCATCAATTACCTCATACTTATACGTTATACTATATTCAATTTCTTCGCTAGACCCGAAATAATCATACCTGAACCACAAAACATCCTCCTGATCTCTTTTGATTTCTATATTCCATTTTATTCCATCGTAAGTTGTCTCACCTAACTTCCATCCCTCACAATATGAGGTAATACTATCAATATTAAAGAAGGATATAAAATATTCATTATCTGTAAAGTTTGAAAATTTTATATCCGAAAAATCGCTGAAATAATTTTCTTCATCTGCCCAAATTGTTCCATCATATTTATCTAAAAATCGACAAAACTTTCTTCCCCAGCCAGGACCACAATATGATATCACCGATGGATCCAAAAAAGGATATTCTTGTCCACTTGCATCTGTTACAAAATCTTGCCATTCAGACTGTCCAGATGGTCTAGAATCAAATTGCTCTTTACTCTGTTCCGAACAAGAAAACAAACCAAAAACTAACAATAGTAAAAGTAATTTTTTCATTTCTGATATTTATTTATTGAATTAGTCTATTTTACTAAAAATCAACTAAAATTATTCTTGAAAAATTAACAAAATGTCATCAAACTTAAATATAATCCAAAACACAGCAATACATATAAATCCCTCCCCTCCTATTCGGGCCGGCGTGACGTATTGGGTCGGCAGAGTAGTAATATCAAATGCGAATAATTACCATTGTAAAGCGCTTAATAGAACTACCACAAAGGAATCATATTTTGATTTATTTTGGAAAAAAACGATGAAATATTTAGTAATTATGTTGACCTTCATTTTATTAGTCTTCGTCTTCGAATCAAAAGGGCAAAGTGCTGATATTACTTTTATCCACTACTCAGATACAAGTGAGATTGGATTGGACCGTGAAATTGGGTTTCCAATAATCAATACAGAAAATAATATTATTGATAGTATTCTAAATAAGAATATAAGACGTGATATTTTGTTTGACACCTTAACAACTCCGATTGATTGCATACTTTCAAATATGGTCTTTGGAGCAAGTTCATTTTAGCTTGATTTTAAAATAACATTTAACAAAAAAAATATTATTTCAATATTAGTTTCGTGTGATTTTTGTGGCGGCAAATGTGGCGATTATCAAGAAGCCTTTGTATTTTTTTGGATAACGGCAACCGACTTTTCACCTCTGACTTAATAGATTCCAGCCTATTTTATAACGAGGTAATAAAGATTGATGTGAAAGAACAGTATCAAAAAAGTATTAATAGGATTTTAAATTTGAAAGATTCTTGCGCCAATTGTGATAAATCAGATTTGAACAACTTTGACTTCTATTCAACAAAAATTAAACAACAAAGAGACGAGTTTGCTATCAATTCATTTTATATTAATGAGGGTTCAATTAAAATTATTGATAAATGTCCATTTAGCCGAATAGACAGTAATATGTGCCTAGAAAGTGAATTCATTTATGACCTCTCTAATTTAGTCAAATACCTAAAAATGGAATTCTGAACAACAAAACTCAAACTAACTTAAAATACAGTTTACATTAACCGCTATACAACATTAGAAACAAATCAATATGAAAAGAATATTTATAGTTTTTTTAGTATCCCTAATTTATTCTCAATCTTATAGTCAAAAACCAAGAGCAAGGGATTTAGGAGTCCCATTTGTTGGTAAAACAGGCGAATTTAATGCTATAACGGATGTTAAAGGGGTTGAAGTTGGATACAGTACAATCATTTCTGGTAAAGGAAAAAATATTTTAGGTAAAGGACCTGTAAGAACTGGAGTTACTGCAATATTTCCGAGAGGTAAGGCCAAAAAATTTAGTCCTGTTTATGCCAACTGGTATAGTCTTAATGGCAATGGAGAAATGACTGGTACGACTTGGGTAACGGAATCTGGTTTTTTAGAAACGCCAATAATGATTACAAACACAAATAGTGTTGGTGAAGTAAGACAGGCAGTATTGAAATGGTATGTTGATACAGATTGGTATAATGGGGAAGATTGGTGGTATACTTATCCTGTAGTAGCAGAAACATACGATGGATTTCTAAATGATATTTACGGATTCCATGTAAAAGAGGAACACGTTTTAGAAGCTATTCAAAACACATCGAGTGGAAAAATTGCAGAGGGAAACGTTGGCGGAGGAACTGGTATGATGTGCTTAGGATTTAAAGGAGGTACCGGGACTTCTTCAAGAGTTTTTAAAATTAAAGATTCAACCTATACAGTTGGTGCAATTGTTCAATCAAATTTTGGAGCCAAAAGAAACTTATCAATTGCTGGTGTCCCAGTTGGTGTCGAATTAAAAGACACCTTAAACTACAAATTTAATGCGCCACCTAAATCAAGAAGACAAGAAGGAGATGGCTCTATTATAATAATTATAGCAACTGACGTTCCTCTTTTGCCTCATCAATTAAAAAGAATAGCTCAAAGAATTCCATTAGGTGTTGGGATTGTTGGTGGAAGAGGTAGTAATGGCTCTGGAGATATCTTTTTGGCATTCTCAACTGCAAATGAAAATGCATTTAATCGAGATGAAACTACAACAGTTCAATCAATGTCTAATGACCAATTAATGCCTGTTTTTGAAGCTACTGTTCAGGCTATTGAGGAAGCAATTATTAATGCAATGGTGGCAGCAGAAACTATGGAAGGCATTAACGGAAATAAAGCCTATGCTTTACCTCACGATTTACTAATTGAAATACTTAAGAAGTATAACCGGATAAAATAATAAAATAAATAGAATTGTGTGCAACAGTTCCCAACTACCTTAGACTTAGAATTAACCCAAAACACTAGTTATGATTTAATAACCAAGGAGAATATGCTTTGCCTTACAATGCAATTGGGTTAAATGTCAAGTAGTTATTCTTTAGGAGAACAATTAGATAAGAAACCTCTAACAAAAGGAGGGTAACCTTTAATTTTGGAAATTAGAGATTACGTTTCTCTTTACGTGAAGGCTAATAATACTGTCAAATATTAGCATTTGAACCTCTTTTGCTTAATAATTATTCGTGAATCTCTAATTTCACGACTAGACGTGAATCTCCTTTTGACTAAATAACCTAAAATTGCTCGAATATTATGACTATTTAATAAAATGAAAAAATGAAAAATATCTTTTCACTTATTTTAATCGCTCTATCTCCTTTAGCAACTATTGCTCAGTCTATAGATCTTCAGGAAGACACAACAACTAATTTGTATGATTCTAGACATGGCGCTTGTGCTATGGCAGATATCGACAATGATGGTGACCTTGACTTAATAATCACAGGTAAAGATGGCAATTTAACGAGCGACAGAACTACTTTATACAGCAATGACGGTCTTGGTAATTTTACCGAAATAACCGAAACCGGTCTTTCTATTTTGACTGATGGAGGTTCCATTGCTTTTGCTGATACTGATGGTGATGGTGACCAAGATCTACTGCTTACCGGAAGAGACGGTAGCCCAACCTATTATGCTCATTTTTACTTAAATGACGGAAGCGGTAATTTTACGCCAGATACCACCCAACCTTTTGAACCCTCTGGTGGGGGTAATCTTGATTTTGCAGATATCGATAATGATGGAGACCTGGATTTATTTATGACTGGATTAAACAATAACAACAATACAAGATTCTCAAAACTTTACCAAAATGATGGCACAGGAAATTTCTCTGAGGTAACATCCACTCCTTTTCTTACTGTAGGGGGTAAATCCTCTGCGTTTTTTGACATGGATAATGACAACGATCTAGATCTTATCTTATTAGGAAAAAATAACAATAATGAGAAAAAAACAACGCTATATGAAAATGATGGGGCGGGTAATTTTAGCCTGGTAAGCAATACTCCTTTTGAAAATGTTAGTAATGGTGGTGTTGCGGCAGCTGATACTGATAATGATGGGGATATCGATGTGCTTATAAACGGGGAGAATACTATTGGTGACTTTTGCCAACTATATTTAAATGACGGCACCGGCGCATTCAATCTTCTTGCCGGAATACCTTTTATTCAAACATCTGCTGGCACAGCCGACTTTGCAGATTTTGACAATGATAATGATATGGATATCTTAGTAACTGGCTCTGCAGGACATCCAAACTTCGCAGCACATATTTACGAAAATGAAGGCAATAACAACTTTAGCCTTGTGGATATACTGGAAACAGTTTATATACCCTCAACAGCCCTTGGAGATATTGATAATGACGATGATTTAGATGCAATAATTACTGGAATCTCAACGGTATCTGGAAGCAACTTCAAATCAAGAGTATACAAGAATATGCTCACAACTACATCAATTGAAGTAACGACTAAAGAGGTCCACGAAAACATTTTATTATACCCTAACCCTTCGGCAGGAATTATTAATATTCAGGCAGATAACATACTCACCCTTTCAATCAAAATTTATAATACAATTGGTCAATTGGTCTTTTCTGAGGACAATTTGAACCCCAATAGTCAAATTAAATTAAATCAACCGTCAGGAATGTATATGGTAATTGTTAAAACCAACAATTCAACTTCTACATCAAGATTAATAATAAAATAGTAATGACTTGCCCGCAATGTTTATGGCTTTTTTATAAATAGCTTACACAAGACCGTTGGTTAAAATCAATTAACTGAATTACTAAAAATTAAACAAACTCAAATTATGTTATGCAAATATTTAATATCAATTATCTTACTGACTATGTTAACCTGTAACAATCAATTATTTGCTCAACCAGATTTGGAATGGGAAAAGAACTACGGTGGAACAGAATCAGATAGAGCTAGAATGATTAAACAAACTACCGATGGTGGTTATATTATAATTGGAGCATCTAATTCTAGCGATGGAGATGTGGGTACTAACAATGGAAATAAAGACTGTTGGGTCATCAAGTTAGATGCTTTAGGAAATATAGAATGGGAACAAAGTTATGGGGGGACAAATTGGGATTATTCTAGGGATATTCAACAAACTATCGATGGTGGATATATTGTAGCTGGATCATCCCTTTCGAGCGATGGAGATGTAGGTTCTAATTATGGAGAGTCAGACTTTTGGGTTTTCAAGTTAGATGAAACAGGAAATATAGAATGGGAAAAGAATTATGGTGGAAGTCTCACCGATCAGGCTAATGCTATTCTACAAACGGCAGATGGAGGATATCTCGTGGCTGGTGAATCCAATTCAGATGATGGAGAGGTTGGAAATAACTATGGAAGCTACGATTGCTGGGTTCTAAAACTTGACATGATTGGGAATTTAGAATGGGCAAAAAATTATGGTGGAACTGACCAGGAATTTGTAGAGTCTCTTCTTCAAGCCGATGATGGAGGGTACCTTGTTGGGACTTCATCTCAATCAGCAGACAATGATGTAGGTGGAAATAATGGAGAAGAAGATTTTTGGATTTTTAAATTAGATACTTTAGGAAATATAGAATGGCAACAAAATTACGGTGGAAATTGCGACCAAAGTTTAAGTTCAATGATTGTTGCCAACGATGGAGGATATATCGCTACTGGCGACTTCTGCTCTTACGATGGCTTAGATAGTACGTTAACAAATGGTAGCTATGATATATGGGTTTTAAAAATAAGCGAAACTGGAAGTATTGAATGGGAAAAAAACTTTGGTGGAACAGAATCTGATAGACATAGCTATATTCAAAATACAAATGACAATGGTTTCGTAGTAGGTTGTAGCAGTCAATCTAACGATATAGATGTAGGTTCTAATTATGGAGAGCTGGACTTTTGGGTTTTCAAATTAGATGGATCAGGAAATATGGAATGGGAACAAAATTATGGCGGTTCTCAATGGGATCTTGTTAAGTCAATAGAGCAAGCTTCAGATGGCGGTTTCGTTATTGCGGGCAGTTCTAGATCTTCTGATGGTTCAGTAAGTGATAATAATGGCGATTTTGACTACTGGGTAGTAAAACTTCGGCCTCTCAACGTAGGTATTAATACAATAGATTTGAATCATAATGTATCTATTTTTCCTAATCCTTCTATTGGAAGCTTTATGATTAATTCAAAAGACATTTCAGACTCCGTTAATATAGAAATTGTTAATATCTTTGGAGCTATCGCTTATTCAAAAACTCAAAAAATAGATATCCCTATACAAATCAATCATTTGCCCAAAGGAATTTATTATGTATCTATTTCCTCTCCTAAACTTAATTTAGTAAAAAAAATTATTTTGAGATAAAAGTCTACATCCAGCAAAAACTAAAATATCAATAGCCCCTAGGCAGGGATACTGCATTAGATTAGGCTGTTGTAGCAGGGCGATAACCCAACAAATAAGATTTTTCAAATAAAAAACTAAACATATAATCTTAACAAATGAATATCCTTTTTTCAAAAAACAAGTACGATAAATATGAAAAAAATATGAAACAGAGAAGATAGCTAAATGGATTACATCATTTATAGGAATAGTTGGAATAACTCAATTATTAATATTCCCAAATCAAGATTGGTTCACTTGGGTAGCAATAACTTTGTCTTCACTTATTTTAATTTTTGAAGGAAAAAAGGAAAGTAGATTAGGAAGAGGTATACCTTTAATGTGCAAAAATGACGAATCGCTGAATCAAAAAAAGATACAAAGTAAAATTTCTTTAATAAGCATCGATTTTCTTAATTAGCAATTAGAGGATAAATGCCACTGACAAAACATATGAAATAATAGGATCTTTAGAGATACAGCTTTTCATATATATATCCCACTTAAAACAATCGGAAAAACTTGACACAATACTTATGCAAAATTGCAATTATATTGTTAAACAACAACAACAATACATAACAAACTATGCTATTTCTCTCAACTCGTTTTCCAAAAACTAACATTTCATATTTTTCAATAATCCTTTCCTTAATGTTCTTTGTAAATCAAATTACAATGGCTCAAAGCTGTCTACAGTTAAAACTTGAGGATTCATTGATAGAGTATTATGATATACAAGATTCAACTGCAGCAATTCAAAAGGAGATTGATAGGTATTTTAGTTACTGGAATCGAGATAGTCTATGGGTGAATAATGATTACATCTATTTTAAGAGTAATCACATCCAAGTACTCGATATAAAAAGAGGCAGATTCTATTCAAGACATGTAAGGTTCGATAAATTCAAGGAAAAAGATAATAATCCAATCACCAATCTTGAATATGGAATTGAATGTGGTTGGGAAGTAACAGGAAAGAAAATGGAAGTTAATGGGTTTATGTGTGATGAAATACTAATTTCTACATTTGAACCAACTGGTGATCCAGTTTATTTTTATGTCTTTCCAAAATACTCAAATACAAATATTCATGGATTCAAAAAACCTCTTCCAGGACTTGTAATGAAAGAGCAAAAATGGATAACAACAGATAATAATGGCCCAACAAACCAAATAAACAAAACACTAGTTAATATCACTTATAAATACAAACGAGTTCATTGTCCAGATCAAATGATTGAGACAATTTCTGAAATAAATAATGACTTTTTATTATCAAAAATATTAAATGATACCCTAAACCTAGACGATCCAATTGATCCATTATTAGTTAAGGCTATTAATTTTAAGAAAAAATTTAATGGCATAGAACAAGAAATTTTTCCTGCTGACATAAGTAATATTATTAACTCAGATAAAAATATTATTAGGGTTTTTAAAGAGGGATTCGAAGGGCTTTACGAGGCTTTTAGTAAAAATAAAAATGTTCATCAATATATTATTCCAGACCGTTACAAGAAAAAATATGACACTATCCAAGTATTTTATAACAAAGTGAATAAAATTATTGACATCAAAGATTCTAAAAACCAATATCAAGTTCTTAATGACACTATAGTATTTAAGCCAGGTAGGAAATTAGTAAATTATTATTTCGACGAATCCAAACGAATCTTTTATGAATTTAGAGGAAAACAAAGAGCGTTGGTTGTAAAAAAAGTATATGATTCTGATTTAAAGCTATTGAGCGATTATTATGATTACAACAAGCATGAACCTAACGCTGGATATACACTAGAAACATCCACCTACGAATATGATTCTGATGGAAATATGATAAATAAAATTTGTAACGATTCTACACACAGTAGTAGTTTTCAGTATGGTTCTAATGGACTTGAATATGGATATATCAATAATGAAAATTATGGGCATCTTACATATAACATACAGTACTTTAAAAATAAAAAATCAAAATTTGTTGTTAAAAAACTTTTGAAAAACTCAAAACATATAAATATTGCAAAGATTTTTATTTTTGACGAAAAGTATAATTTGATTGAAGTAAAAAGAGATAATGGTTATAATTCTAAATGGACTTTAGAATACAAGGAGGAATAAATCGAACAAATCTCCACTTTTATTTTATAAATAAAACAGTGGTAAAAAATTATAATTCGATGATAACCAATATATTGATAGATAAACAATAAAAAAAAATTGGTACAAACCTCCCTAACTGTATTTTAATTGAACATTACAAAACTAGAAATTTGTTAACGTTCCAAAAGTACTACAATCACCATTAAAAATTCTTTTGATTTATGAAATCAATTATTCCACTTTTCCTGATAATCCTCATCATTACCTCTTGCAATGAGGAGAATGTAAAACCATTAGATTTGGCTAATCAAATTGTAGCGAAATTTGAAAGTAAAAATTCTTTATCATATGATATAAACTACAGAATAAAGTTTTTCAATCAATTAGATGATACAACCAAGGTATCTGCTAATATTGACTTGATAAGACAAAATAATGATACTATATTCGGCGGATATGTTTGGATAAAATCTGACTCAATGGCAAGATATTATGATACTCGTAATACTTACTTTATTAACCATCGAAATCAATCTATCACAAAATATCCAAAGGAAAAACCTTTTGCCATAACAGGTAATACTTTGAATGAGACCATTCGAATATACTTCTTGAAGCCAAGGAGATTAATTAATGGGGTAACTGATTCAACGATTAATATTACATTAACAGAGGATAAATTAAATGGTATCGATACTTGGAAATTGGCATACAAATTCGATGATGATCAATACTCCTCTAATACTTGGAAAGATATATGGATAGAAAAAGAAAGCAATTTTATTCCAAAAATGCGGTATTCCTCAGATATGCAAGGCGAGAATCAGTATAATCAATGGGAATTATCGAACTTAACATATAACGATATAACTATAGATGACTTAAAAAATAGATTTGAAGAAATTAAATCTATTTATACCATAGAAGATTATAAAGAAAGATCAAAAGAAGAATTAAGCCTTCTAGCTAATGGAGTTCAAATACCAAAACTTACTGGAACTCGATACTTAGACGGAGCTGAATTTTCATTAGATGATTATAAAGGTAAAATGATTTTACTAGACTTTTGGTATTTAGATTGTTTTCCATGTATTAAAGCCATATCTCATTTAAATGAAATTCAAAGTAAGTATAAAGACTTAGTCATTATTGGAGCAAATCCCTTTGATAATAATGAAAAAGGAATGAAGCGAATGCCAAATTTTTTATCACACAATCCAATCAATTATCCGATAATGTTTATTGAAAGAACAAAACCAAAAGACTTTAAGATATTTGCTTATCCATCTTTCTATTTAATTGATAAAGAAGGAAAAATAATTCATTCTGAAATTGGCTTTAGTGAAGATGCGACCAGTAAAATTGATAGTTTAATTCAAATAAATTTGTGATAATAATGATATTGAATGGTAACATGTATTTGAAAATCTATCCACCTATGCCTTGGCGTTGTAAATAATTATAAAATGAAATACAAATCTTTTGAAACGGAAAGGTTGTTTATAAGGCCAACATCTGAAAATGATTCTGAATTCATTTTCAAACTATTAAATACACCGAAATGGCTCAAATATATTGGGGACAGAAATGTCAAAACAATTGAAAATGCAAAACAATATATAAAAGAAAAAATGACTCCCCAACTTGAGAGACTTGGTTATTCAAATTATACTTTAACTACAAAACGAGACAATCAAAAAATAGGAACTTGTGGGTTATATGATAGAGAGGGTTTGAAAGGAATCGATATTGGATTTGCATTTCTTCCCGAATTTGAGAGAAAAGGATTTGCGTATGAATCATCAAACAAATTAAAGGAAGTTGCTTTTAGTGAATTTGGTATCAAGACTATTAGTGCTATTACAGCAAAAAACAATATATCATCTCAAAAACTTATAGAAAAACTTGGATTGAAACTTATCGGTACAACCAAAATACCGAATGATGATAGTGAAGAGGAGTTATTATTATATAGAATTGAAATATAAAAACTGGTTACAACAATGGCTAAAGTCCAAAAAGCTTTTAGTGATTAACCCAAAGTTTAAAGCTCTTAAATAGGTCAAAGAAGTATAAAGCCACTAATTAGTCCCACCTCTGGTACTTCGTTTACAACAGCGATTCGCCTCCTAAAAATTTACTTTAGTCAATCTTCAGTTGTACCTTTAGAGAAAGGGAACAACCATTATTTTTAATTAATTGGTTTTTCTAATACTTGGAGCCCTTAGATAAAAGACAAATAATAGCGCAAATGCAAAGACTGACATAAAAAATACTGGAAAATAAGGTTAAGTAATACCTTCTTGGAAAAAATTTGGAACTTCCAGTTGAAAGAAACACCAGGCATTCATATAATACGCTTTAGGATAGATAACATAATATTCACAAGGAAGATTTTATTAAAATAAAAGATAAAATATCAACCAATTTATAAGCGGCATTAAAACGTCTACTTATGTCAAACCGTTAGCCTCAATTACAATATGGAAAAATTAAATAATTCATCAAGCTATCTATTTGTAACACCTCACAAACAAAAAATATTTGCTGAAATTTCCTCCTGGAGCAATTCAGATTGCCTCATTTTAGATTTACAAGATGGATGCCCCTCAGCCTTAAAGGCTGGTGCCCGAGCAAATATAAGAACCCACCAAAATAATATTTCCAATCTAAAAAGTCAAATAATAATTCGATGTAATCAATTCAGTAATAGATCAGAATACAATAAAGACATTGAGTTACTTGAGCTAGATTTTATTGATGGCGTAATGCTTCCATACATAGAAAATATCGAAGATATCATAGAGACTGAAAAGCGATTAAGAGCAATAGAGAAAAAAAGTATAGGTAGAAAAAAGATTGAAATCATTCTATTGATAGAAACCGTTTACTCATTTCAAAATTTAGAAAAAATAATTTCTGCTTCCCAAAGAATATCAGGGATTGCCCTAGGACTCTACGACCTTTTTGCGGAGACCGATGCTGAAATGAATCCTAGAAATGTAAACTTCGTTACCAATAAAGTAATGTTCGAAGCAAAGAATGCTAAATTGCCTTTCATCGACAGCCCGTTTATTGATGTTCACAATTACGCAGGTTTTTTTGCTGATTGCGAGAAATCGGTAAAAAATGGTGCAAATGGAAAAATGATCTTACATCCTGACCAAATTGAAATTGTTAATCAGTATTTTTCAATCGACGAAGAGGAGCGCTCATTACTTAACAAAATAATTTTAGATTATGATGGGGGTTGTAATATCACAGAAGCAGGTAAATTCATAGGGCCTCCACTCGTGAAAATCATGAAAAACAAACTTTCTAGGAAAACAACAAAAAAAGTAATTCCAAAAAATAGTGTTTACCCTAAAGTTTTTAATTACGGTCTAAATCTAGAAACGGTATATGAAGGCCAAATAATTACCTGTCCTTATGAAATAACTATGGACAATTCATGGACTACAATTTGGTCATCCTTGGTTTCTATGAGCAATCGAATTGAGACAAGTGACTCCTTCGCAAATCAAATTGGCTTAAAAAGTAAAGTTATGCCTTTTTCTGCAGTCCTCAATTTAACGCTATGCATGGCGGTTGAGCCATACTCCGAAAATTGTTTGCTTCATTTAGGTTTAGAAGATGTTGTTTATGAAAGCCCTGCATATTCTGGTGACACATTTAAATGTTATATCCAAATTGAAAAACTTAGAAATACATCCGATAATAAAAGGAGTGTAATTACGAGCACCCATATTCTCATTAACCAAAACTCAGAACGTATTTTATCCTTTAAACGAAATACACTATTCTCTTTTATAACAGAAATAAATTCTAAAACTGGAGAGATTGTAGAAAAAGATAAAAAACTGTCTAGCCTTTTTATTAAAAAAAAGGATTCCCAAATTGCAAAATTTATTAATTGGAAACTATTACCTAAAAGGCTTTGTGATAACAATAAATTTGAGAAAAGGGATTTGATTATACATGATGCAAGTCGCCTTATAAGTGAAAGTGAAAACTTACTCTTCACAACTTTATTCAGAAATACGCATCCTATCCATTTTAATTATTTGAGGTATAAAAAAAATGATATTGTAATCTGTGGAGGCTTTGTTATGGCAGTAGTCCTTTCAAATGCTTTGAAAGATTTTAAACAGGTAATTGATCAAAAAATAATTTCCTGCTCTCACATTAACAAAATTGGGACAAATGATACGATAAGCTCAGTTAGTTTTATTCATCGATGTGAAGTTGATCGTAATTATGAAGTGCTAACAATTAAAACGATTGGCCTGAGGAATATTGATGCTGCCATTGAGTTAAAAAATAGACCATGGCCTATTTCTTTATTTGACATGAAAGATTTAAGACCTGCAGCTTTAGAGTCATTGTTACAAAAGGAAATGCCAGAACTTTTTCATAAAGTTTGTGTCCAGCTGCTTTGGAAAATTTGGAGACCACTAAAATAACTAATCCTAACAATGTTCATTACAATTATATGAACTATTCTAATTGAATACAAGACACCACTAGCAGTAATTAAAAGAAATTTCAAAAATAAAATCAAATGAAATTCCCATCCTTTAATTCAAAAAATTCAAAGGTTTTCTAAATTTTTAAAACTAAATACTATAATTAATTAGCTTTTGACAAAGTTAAAAATCATGTTTTTTAAATTAAATAATAACAATACATATACGGCAGTAGAGGTTGTGCTACTCCCCTGCCTATATTCAAGAGCGCTATCAAAATTGAGAACATGAATAAAAACAAAATATCATTATTAATAACAACAATATTAATAATTAACCTTTTAGGTTGCTCAAAGGATGATAGTGGTGTTGAGGAAATCAACAGTACTTCATGGACAATAACTGTAGGAGCTTTTAGCTTAAACAATGGAATCTTTACGGCACTTGGAAATGAATTGATTTTTGACTCCAAAGAAGAGTGTCAAGTCTGGAATAGAACTGCACAAGGTGACAATCATAATTCAAATAGTCATTTACACTATAATGCAGCTGCAGATGTTTCGTACGATAATAACTTAATAATCTTTTCTTGGACAGAGTATGGCCCTGAAATAACCCAAGCGTCTATAGAGAACACCTGCTCTGATGGAGTTAATGGGGTTAGTAAAGTGGTTAACGACTATAATTATTATCAAGATAAACCTAATGTTTACCTTAAGATAACCAATGTAGTCGAAAACTAAACTTACGAATTTTGAACAACATCTACTCATTTTATATGAGGGATAGCGCTCTTCAGAATGCTTCACTTCATACACTAACCATTGTGAACCATCAGTAAAAACTAAAAATGAAAATTGAAAATTGAAAAACTTAAATTTCCAATAGGGAAATATATCCCTAACAAAAATCCAAACAAAACATTACTCAAGAAATGGATAGATGATATTGAGCTCTTTCCATCAAGAGTTGAAGGTTTAGCAAAAGATATCCCAACTAATAAACTTAGTTGGAAGTATAGACCGAATGGTTGGATGGTTAAACAAATAATACATCATTGTGCAGATAGCAATATGAATTGTGTGATTCGGTTCAAACTTGCTTTAACAGAGCAAAATCCTACTATAAGACCATATTACGAGGACAGATGGGCTGTTTTAAATGACTCATTGACTGATGAAATAAATGAATCTCTAATTCTTTTAAATGGACTACATAAAAGATGGACTCGCCTTTTAAAGTTTTTGACAAAAGAACAATTAGAAATGGAATTCTTGCATCCTATAAATGGCAGGAAATTTAGTTTAGCTGAAACATTGGTATTTACTCATGGCATTGTAACCATCATTTGGCTCATATAAAAAATGGAATTAACTCAAAGGGAAAATATAATTGAATGGTGTGAAAAAAAGGATATTACAATTAGGGTATTCGGTTTACGGAAGGTTATTACTTTCTAACACACTACTTTTTATATACTTCGAACTAAAAGAACAAAGCGCCTTAAAAGAAACTTAGAATAGGGAAATCTTTTTAGGACAGGGGTCAATTGATTATTTTAATGTCTTGGATCATTGAATAATATCGTTTCTTAATAGTGGATACAATCAACGACCTTTCTAAATTCAATCCCTCAATATTATCAATTTCATTGAATTTACGCAGGTGCTTATCTCCCCAAATACTTATATCAATAAGTATAGACGACAACTCAATCGTCTTCTCTGCAAGTATATAAATATTTTCTTTTTTGTTGTCTACTCTCTTTTGTTTCGTAATTAAGCCATAGGATGTTAAAAGTTTTAATCGAGAAGATAGTATGCTTGGTGCAATCTGCTCTTCTGACATTGAAAATTCCTTAAAAGTCATTTTATGATTTAATAGCATATCCCTAACAATAAGCAATGACCATTTATCACCAATGATATCTAAAGTTGAAGCTATCGGACAACCTGAACGAAAATTATTTTTCATTTTTTCAAAATATTACTATTAATTTGAAAGTAATTTTATAAATTTGCTATCATAACACTAGTAAAATTAAAAAATATTTCGATGATTAAACAAGATAAATTAACAAAAATCAATTTGTACGATAAGTTAAATGCTGCCTTTGTCAGTCTAATAACTCCTGAAATGCCAGGATTGAAGAAAATCCGAAAACAAAATTCTTATTCAAAAAAACCTACTATAGTGCGACCATTTGAGATGCCATTAGAATTTATTTCAATTGACGGAGTTAAAATTAGAATGGCTAAATCTATTATCAATAGTCAAAATAAAGAAACAATTGTATTTTTATCCGCCTTTCCTCATAGTGTCATTGCATATTCGCCTATATGGGAAGCACTAAAGAAAGAGTATAACCTTTATGCCTATGATTTGCCAGGATTTGGAGCAAGTGAAACGAAGTCTGAGTACATGTCATTTGAGTTTCAAGGTAATTTCCTAAATTCCTTTTTGATTCATTTTGACATTAAAAATTCTCATCTAGTTGCTCCAGACGTTGGCATGGCAAGTGCATTGTCTTACGTTATCAATCATAAGAATAAAGTTAAATCAATGATGATTGGTGATGGACCTGCTGCATTACCTACATCTGAACCAAGTATTATGAAAAAAATGGTGCACTCAAGTTTTTGGCGAACCATGTTCATAATTGCAGGAAGTGGCGCTTTAATTGAATCAGCAAAGAACTTAGGGAATGTCAGATATGTTCCAAATAAATATGAGTTATCAGACTATAAAAACTCACACAAAGGAAAAGTAGCCAACAGTATGAAGTGGTTTAAAAAATACCCCGAAGCATTAAAAAATGTTGATAGAAATCTAAAAAACATCCAAATTCCCACAAAAATATTTTGGGGTGAACATGAAGCTATTTTACATAAAGAAAATGGGATAAATCTTAACAAGCGAATGCCTAATAGCGAACTTGAAATATTTGAAAACTGCGGACACTTCGTATATCAAGATGATTATCCTAGATTTATCGGGATGATTCAATCATGGGTTGAGAAGCATAAATAAAAGAGCCAATTCATAAATATATTGTAGTCTCTGCGTAACGTGTATTCCCAGCTCATTGAGTGATCATGGACGTTGGTTTTAAATCCATAACCATAATTCTGATATAGTTTTTCGTGGAGGAATAATGAAAGCCCACATCGAATCATGAAACCATACCACGAGTACCGCACACAACGAAACCAAAATGGCTCGTGACTAAGAAAATCCATACTGTTTCCTGGAATCTTAGTAGGTGTATTGTGCTATCTAATCCATTTGATGGCTTTATAAAATGGAAAGACTATGCATGAATAAAAATAATACTAGCATTACTATTTTTAATCTATTGGGCTACCTGATCCTATATGCTAATAAGGTATACACGGCAATTACTCCTCTAGAATAGTTACTGCGTCACCCTGTTCGTTTTAATAATAAAAACTATTATCATAAAAAATATTTTCTAATTTTCTTTTAAGCCTAATAAGTAATTGCTTTGGCCAACTATATGGCCAAATTCAATTGAAAACTTAATGTTAGTGAAAATGGATTTAAAAAAACCGTCGAGTGTTAAGATAAACACCCGACGGAAGACTGTTTTTTACTACTAAAATGGCGTGTGATAGTAATCATAAAAACAGGTCTTAATTTAAATTTAACATTTATAACTTCTTACGATAATTTGAAAACAAAATTGACAAAGTCAAAATTCATACTTTTATTAAAGATCAAAAACAATATAATTACAAATAATAAAAAACAAGTTCGTAACGTTTTTTGATATCCAAATTATAAAAGAAACTCCAGCATTAAAAAAGATACGTACTTGTTTTTCAATTTATTTCAGCCATTTTTTTTAAAATTAATTTCCTCTGACAAAAAATAAATAGCTTCTCATTTTGAATTTTTTCCTCAAAAAAGTAATTGCTTATTCTCATAAAAGATATTTTCATTTTTGATATAAAAAATCAAAACTAAACAATGTGTATAACGGGAATTAGGGGCCACTAGATCGTAATTAATGTAAACAAAATTGCTAAAAATTAGCAAAAGTGATGTTATTCTCGATAAAACTAATAGGTACTTTTGCTTAGCACAGACCATAACAATTCAATGGGATGTATTACTTCCCTTTGAGTTGCATCCAAAATTTGGTGCCTACAACTAGTCCCTGAAGCAACAACAATAGTGTTGATAGAGGCTTTCTTAATCGCAGGAAACAACACAAGATTTCCTATTTGCTGACTTACCTCAAAGTGTTCTTTTTCGTAACCAAAGGAGCCTGCCATACCACAACAGCCTGAGGGTATTAAAGATACATGATGATGCTCAGGCAATGACAGTACATAAATAGTATCTTCAATATTTCCTAGTGACTTTTGATGACAATGCCCATGCAGTAAAATTTGTTTTTGTTCCTTGGAGAAATTTTTTGAATTAATTTTTCCTTTTTTTGCCTCCCTGGCTAAAAACTCCTCAATCATAAAGGTATTTTTACTAATATTTTTAGCAATTTCTATATTTCCTTTATCAACTATTTTAGGGTACTCATCTCGGAAACTTAAAATAGCAGAAGGTTCAATACCCACTAAAGGAATATCTTCATTGATGAGATCTTTAAAAATACGAACGTTGGAATTAGCCATTTTTCTTGCTCTTAGTAATAAACCTTTGGAGATAGCTGCCCTACCACTTTCAGAATGTTTTATTAATTTGACATCATATTTTAAAGCTTGAAGTAATTGAATACTTTTTATACCTATTTCTGTATCGTTCCAGTTTGTAAACTCATCACAAAACAGATAAACGGATCCATTATCTGCATCCTTACATTTATAATTTTTTTGATACCACTTTCGTAAACTAAATTTATGAATAATTGGAATGGATCTTTTGGAAGCTATTCCTAATAACTTCTTTGCTATAGCTGAAAGCATTGGATTGGTTAGAAAAAAATTATAAACTCCAGGTAAGATTCCGCCTAATTTATTAAACTCATTGATGTAAGCAAAAGCCCTTGCTCTAAATGGTACTCCATTTATTTTATAGTAATGATGCAAAAATTCAGCTTTTAAAGTAGACATGTCGACATTTGATGGACATTCGGATGTACATGCTTTACAGGACAAACACAGATCCATTACTTCCATAATTTCTTTGTGATCAAAAGGGTTCTGTTGGTCACTCTTGGTTAAAAACTCTCTAAGTGTATTTGCACGAGCTCTGGTCGTATCCTTCTCATTTCTTGTTGCTTGATAGCTTGGACACATTGTACCTCCTGATAATGGTAGTTTTCGACAATCACCTGAACCATTACACTTTTCCGCTGCTCGTAATATTCCTCCCTTTCCAGAAAAGTCAAAAACGCTTTCTATCTCATTTACTATTTTATCAGGTTCATAACGAAGCATTGTATTCATCACAGGAGTATTGACTATCTTATTTGGATTAAATATACCTTTAGGATCCCAAATTGATTTTATTCTTTTAAACAATTCATAATTCTCATTTCCTACCATCATTGGGATAAAGGCTCCTCGTAACCTCCCATCGCCGTGTTCCCCACTTAAAGAACCCTCATATTTCTTAACAATTTCTGCAGACGCTTTACTGATATGGTAGAAGTCTTCTACATCCTTTGATTTTTTCAAATTTAAAATAGGCCGCAAATGCAATTCCCCTGCTCCAGCATGTGCATAAATAACTTGTTTCTGGTCAAAGCTCTCCATCATGCTACCAACCTCTTCTATGTATTCAGCCAGATCATCTAGCGCTACGGCTGTATCTTCAATGCAGGCTACTGCTTTTTTATCTCCAGGAATATTTGCTAATAGCCCCAAACCTGCTTTCCTTAAATCTCTGACCTTTTTTGTATGTTCTGATTTAATAATAGGAAAAGCATAGCCCATTTTTCTCTTTTCTAAATCAGCTATCAATTGTTCAGCCTTCTCAATTGCCTCTTGGTTAGTGTTTTCTCTAAACTCAATCATTAATAATCCCGCTGGATCACCCTCTATAAACCAACGATTTTTTTGATATTTGATATTCTCTTTTGTGCAATCAAGAATAATTTTATCGATCAACTCACACTGTGTGGGTTGATGTTTCATTGCTATTTTAGTCGCTCTAAGGCTTTCAAGGATATCAGTAAAATGTACAGCTACAATTACGTCTACCGGCTTTTGTAAAACATCAAGATTCAATTTTATTTCTGTTGTAAAAGCTAGTGTGCCCTCCGAACCGCAGAGTAGTTTACAAAAATCGAATTCAATTTTTTGCTCGGAGAATAGTTCTGTTTCTAAAAGGTAATCAATTGCATAACCAGTATTCCTCCTATGAATAGTACTTTTTGGGAAATGTTTTCTAATATTCGTCTGATTAATAGGCCTCATCAGTTCAGCATATATATGCCTGTAGACTTCTCCCTCGAGTGTTTCTAATTTTGTTTTGCTAAAAAAAGAAGCCTTATTTGTTTTTTTGAAGGTAACCTCCGAACCATTAGATAAAAGTGTTTTGATTTCAAGTACATGATCTCTTGTTGAACCATAGACAATGGATGTAGTACCGGAAGAGTTATTACCCACCATTCCACCCATGGTTGCCCTATTGGCTGTTGATGTGATAGGACTAAAAAACAAACCATATGGCTTGAGGAATGTGTTCAACTCATCTCGCACAACACCAGGTTGTACTCTTACCCATTTTTCTTGCTGATTGATTTCTAAAATCTGATTGAAATTTTTAGAGACATCCACTATAATACCATTTCCTACAACCTGCCCAGCCAGAGAAGTTCCTGCACCACGAGGAATTAGAGAAACTTGATATTTATTAGCAAAATGGATAAGTTTTTTTAAATCAGAATTATTTTTTGGTGTAGTAACTGCGAGGGGTAATTCTCTGTAAACGGAAGCATCTGTTGCATATATTACTTTCATCATATCACTATGATAAAAATCTCCATCAAGTTCTGCTGCAATCGTTTCTAATACTATTTTGTCTATTGTTGAATAATTCATGATAAAACTATTTTCAAGATGTTGCCTAAAAAAAGGAGAGAATGACTATACATTCTCTCCTTTTACAATATCGAATTTTGACTTATTCGTAGCCTTTCCCTTCTAAAATTAAATCTTCCTTTCCTCGCACCACATCCATAAAATCATGACTTGTCATTGGCTGACTAAACATGGGGAAATCTTTTTCAATAGCATTATTATGTTCTTCCAAACTCAAACTAGCACAACAGTCTGTAAGCGTGACTACATTATATCCTTCTTCATATGCTGTTCGCATGGTTGACTCCACACAACAATTAGTTAAGAAACCTCCGATAGCAATATTTCTAATGCCTTTGCTTCTTAGGATAAAGCCTAAATTAGTGCTGTGAAAACCACAAAGCCCGCGTTTTCCTTCAATGATTACATCTTCTTGCTTAGGTGCAAGTTCATCTACAATTTTAATACCCCAAGTTGATTTCTTAAAAGCTTTATTATCCACAATTCCCTTAAGAATACCATAGGGTGTTTGTGTGAGTTCACCATAATTTTCTGTAAAAGATATTGGAACATGAATTACTTGCACTCCAGCCTCTCTCGCCTGATTTACTAGATCGACTGTATTTGACAACATTCCAGTTTCATCCATTACTTCCTTTACTGCTTCATGAAAAATACCACCCGCTGAAGTGAAATCATTTTGAAATTCAATTAATACAATTGCTGTTTCGATTCTTTTCATTTTATTTTATTTTATTTTATTTTATTTCTTTTTAAATATTTGGCTTCGTGGCAAAGTTGGGATATTTAATAACCTGACCATATCACATTCTTTGCAAATAATAGCACAATCTTCCCATTTTGCTTAAAACAACCCGAAGATTACCTATTTTCGGCTTATGAAAAAATTAATTTCTGTTCCATTAATCTCAATTGATAAAATCACAACTTTAGTGGAACAGCGTCGTGCTTTCAATTTCAAAACATGCGAATTGAGTATTTATGAAACTCGGAAAGAGGTGGCTAGCTTTCCACTTAGTTTTGATGGTTTTACAATTACTTCTATGCAAAAAGGGACTAAGCAAGTTCGCTTCTCAGATTTAATAGACCGAGAATATTTACCTGGAAATACAATAATCACTCCTTCATATTGCAAGTTAAATATTGATTTTCCTGAGGCAAGTTTTGAAAAGCCCACTCAATGCACTGCTTTAACTATTGATAATTCTTACGTCAAAAAACAAGTAGACGAATTTAATGAAATGCTGGAGGAAAGCAGATTTATCAAAAGTTGGCGAATTTTAGACGAACCAATTTTGATATACAATAATGAAGACCTAGTGAATATCCAAATGAAAATATTAAGATTGTCTCACTCTAATGATCCTTTTAAAGAAATACACATCAAATTATTATTAAAGGAATTAGTATTATGTGTTTTAAAGATGCAAAACATAATGATGCTAAATAAAAACTCTTTTCATAATAATAACAATACACCATTTGCTGCTATTGTAAATTACATTCGACAAAATATTCATTCTGAAATTCAAATTGAAGATTTGCTCAAAATTTCATCTATGAGCAAGTCATCATTTTATCGAGCATTTGTTGGTGAACTTGGAATTTCTCCTTACCAACTGATTATTAGTGAACGATTAAAAATTGGAAAAAAACTTTTATTAGAAGAAAAGTTATCTGTAAAAGAAACTGCCTATGCAGTAGGTTTTTCTGGTGCCAATTATTTTATTCGGTTATTTAAGAAATATGAAGGAATTACACCAAAGCAATTTGTCAACAAACAATTGAGATTCTAAGAAAAATATTGAAGGCTTATCGATAGCAAATTACTCAACGATTATTCCTCACTTTCGATCATTACAGATTTGGAGGTCACCCCATTCTCTTCACTCATAAAACAACACGCTAAACGAAACTAAGAGCGTTATGATTTAAATTTATTTCTTAAAGTTTTAATTTGTTGCAATAAAATTTTTAAAGTTTATAAATAAGTTTAAATAAAAATTTGGCTTTAACAATAGACTAATAAAATATTTTATTTCCTCAACTAAATTAGGGGGCATTGAACTTTAGAATAAGTATAAACAACGATAAATAATTAAGGATAATTTACATGTAGTTGGTGCTATTGGTTCAATAAATTACCTAGCAAAAATAAAAACTACCAAACACAAGGTAATGGTAGACGAACCAGAATCGAAAGGTGATAATGATCTTTACCCGAACCAGGCTCTTTATTACTTTCTTATCCAACTTTATAATCTATTAAAACCCTTAAAATGTATTTTATCAAAAAGGGGTGAATATTGGCAAAAATTATTTGTAAAAAGCAAATTTGAAAATCGAAATCTCAGCTTTTAATCGAAGAAACAAAAAGGTTTTCGTAAATTGGTAATAACTAAGCTAATATACTCAGAACTTTTAAAGATTAAAATCTTATGAAAATTTTGAACACAGTATTCTATTTAAATAAATTTTCAAATTTAGGATTTTAAAAAGTAGTTACTTTTGGCTTTCAAGAAATTAAGCAACAATACATTTACAAAGGATAAAATAATTTAAAAACGATTTGACGCTCAATTAATAACAAGGTTCTCCCCTATCAAAAAAGACAAATCAATATATTCAAATTTGTATTTGGCGGATACCAAAAAGAAACCCCATTTCCTAAAGAAAATAAAAAAATCGAATTGGAAAAATCTAAAGTCATACCAAAATTATTCAATATTCTCTTGTCAGAAAAGAGAAAAGAAGAACTAGAAAAAGTTACTTTAGTCATTGCTATAGTTAGCTATCTAATTCATTTACTTATAATATTTCTAAATATTCAGGGAGTTATTGAGATAGAACAAAAATTCTTCAAGAACCCAATAGCTGCCATATATACTCCGTTTTCTTTTATTCTAATATTTGAAGTATTTTTACTTGTCTATTATCTTCCTAAATCAATCACAGCCTATATAGGAAAACAATATGAAATAATTACATTAATTGTTATTAGAAAGATTTTTAAAGATTTGGCATATGTTGAGTTAGATTCAAATTGGTTTCAAAACCAAGATGATTTACAATTCACAATAGATGTCTTAACTTCTCTGATTCTATTCTTTGTGATATATTTATTCTACAGGGCAATCCGAAAAAGAGATTATGTTTCAATAAATAAACTCAATGATAGAGGAAAAAACATAAGAAAATTTGTCCTCTTAAAACAAATTTTAGCCATCATTCTCGTCCCAATACTATTTGTTTTTGCTTTTTATTCGTTGATAAATTGGGGGGTTATAACTGCAAATGACTACTCTAATGGAATATTAGAATTTTCAAATATTAATAATGTCTTTTTTGATGAATTCTTTAATATTTTGATAATTATTGATGTTCTATTGTTGTTAGCATCTTTCTTTTATTCCGATAAGTTTTATAAAATTATACGAAACTCAGGTTTTGTAATATCAACTATTTTAATAAAAATTTCATTCTCATCTGTTGGGTTAGCAGGTAATGTCCTTATCATTAGCTCTGTGCTCTTTGGTTATCTAATACTAATAATCCATAACTTATATGAAGAAAATGCTCTTTCAAACGAGAGCTAAAACTTAAGGCTCTATCTATCGACAACATTTAGCTAACCGCCAATATCAAAAAGAAAAAATGAAAGTAAGCCATGTTCTGTACAAGGTAAAAAATTTAGATGCATCAATTATCAAATTTCAGAACATGGGTTTTAAAGTTGAAATTGGTTCAAAAAAAAACCCACATAATGCTTTGATTTATTTCTCTGATGGCCCTTACATTGAACTCTTAAATAAAGCACCAGTTCCTTTTTATATCAATATAATTTTAAAACTAATAGGCAAAGGTAAAGTTGCTGAAAGGTTTAGATATTGGAAAGATGTAAATGAGGGATTCTTTGGAGTGTGCTTAGAAAATTACGAGACTAATTTCAACAAAGAGGAGAATATATTGACTAAAAATGGACAAAATTATTTTATAACCAATAGCAGTAGAACGGACTACTTAAACAGAACGCTCAAATGGAAACTCCTTTTTCCCTATGAACTCAAACTCCCATTTTTAATGACATTTTTTAATATAGACCCAAAGCCTAAAAATTTCATTCATCCGAACGGTGTCAAAAAAATAAAAAGTATTTCGCTTGGAACAGATCAAAATCTCATTCCAATTATCAATGAATTATGTGATGACACTATACTTGAATTATTTATTGGAAAGGGTATAAAAAGATTGACATATGAAAAAGTAAAAACTGATGATAACAATGTTTTTGATTTTCATAGCTACTAAACGTAACTATGCCATATCATCAAAGAATTTTATTATTTTTTAGACTAGTGAATTGGTTTGCAAAAACAACATTACAGAGCAATAGCTAAAAGAAGGTATCTCTATGCAGACCAATTGTATTTATTCTGTTATAATTTTCAACAAAGAAGGAAAAACAGTTAAAAGACCAAAGGAATATGAATAATTTATCAAAAGAAATAATTGTAGCTTTCTTTGTTATTGTCTTTTCAAATGTCCTTCTAGAATTAGGAGAAGAACAGAAAAGTTTCATGGTTAAACCAATTAGTTTTTTTGGAAAAGCACTCATACTTAGTATTATTGTAGGTCTAATTACCAATTGGATTCAAAACCGTGCAAAAGAAAAGAAAGAAAATTAAAAAACCATTTTTGAAAAACCAAATGAATTTTTTTTTCAGAAAAGAGCTTTTATTTTAATTACTTTTTACCTGTAAACCGTCATTAGTTCTAGAGTTAGTGAGCCATATTTATTAAAATATTATTAAATAACAATGCATGAAAAAAGTTAAATACTTTGGAGTAATATTGTTTTTTTTTCTTCTTCCTAACATCAAAGCGCAGACTTGTTTACCCAGTTGGATTTCTTTTACAAACCAAGAGCAAATCAACAACTTCAGAGGAAACTACCCAGGTTGTGAGGTTATCGAAGGAGGAGTATACATCGAGGAAAATCATAGTATGAGTGGTGATAAGTATAATAAATCAATAGCTGTAAAACTGACTGTAATAGATGGATGTTAGTATAATCAGTAATTTTGAAGGCTCACATTAAGGTGCAAAAGGAGGAAGTTTTGGACCTCGAATAAAAGTAACTTACTTAAGAAGAAAAAATTTACTAATAATAGAATTAATCATTATTTTTCTCGAAGGAACGAATTACTAAAATCATTAGTTAGAAAACACTTTAATAGGAGACGATTTCATAAAGCTATGTTAGAATCTTATTGAAGGTCTCCCTTGTTGAACCCAATAGACAAAACAATCATGAAAATAAAAATACTAGCTGACGCTCTATTTATCATTATTTCTACATAGATATTAATTGGAATATGGATTATTAGAAAAACATATTGGCTTTTCTCTAATCCCGATACTCATTGCATACTTCTTAGGGCAATTTGTTAAAGATAAATTCAATGAATAAAGTACTAGGAGTAATTATGTTTCACTTAAAAAAATAAAAGATTTAATTATGGATTTATTTGATTCTGATAAAGTGAATTTTGACCTACTTAAAAGTAGGGCTTTTAATTTAAGGTGGGCTGAACTTCCAGATGACGTGATTCCGCTAACTGCAGCTGATCCTGACTTTCAAAGTGCACCAGAAATATCAGAGGCTATTATTGATTATTGTAAGGGGCAGTACTTTTCATATGGTCCTTCTGAAGGGCTGATTGAGTTAAAAAAAAGTGTAGCATCTTTTTTTATTTTAAAACGAAATGTTCCTGTTAAATCTGATTTTGTACTTCCCATTGATAGCACTGCGTTTGGTATTTATTTGACTTGCAAAACATTCTTAAACAATGGAGACGAAGCAATTATTTTTGACCCCGTTGATTTTTTATTTAGGTATTCTATTGAAAAAATAGGAGCAAAAGCAATTCCATTCTCGATTCCACCAGACACTAAAAAAGTTGATTTTCAAAAACTAGAGCATCTAATAACAAATAAAACAAAACTGATTTGTCTTTGTAACCCAATCAATCCAACAGGTAAAGTATTTACCCGAGATGAATTACTTATGCTTGGATCGATTGCAGTAAAATATAATTTGATCATTTTATCAGATGAGATTTGGAGTGATATTGTATATCATCCTGCCAAATTTGTGAGTATCGCATCCATAAATGAAGAAATCCGAAGTAAAACAATAACTGTTACTGGTTTCAGTAAATCATTTGGAATGGCAGGTCTCCGTATAGGGGTTATCATAGCACACAATGAACAACATTACAATAATATATTAGATTATTCAATGCATAAGTACACCATTCACGGTGCCAATATTTTATCACAAATCGGGGCAATAGCTGCACTGGAAAAATGTGACTATTGGTTAGCTGGGTTTGTCAAGCACACAAAAAAAATGAGAGACCTTTTAGTCCGTGAAATAAATGCCATTCCAAACTTAAGTTGCATTGCTCCAGATGGTTGCTATGTTGCATTTATCAATATTGAAAGAACGAATAAATCAAGCCAAGAAGTATATGAAATTTTACTAAACGAAGCTAAAGTTGCAGTAGTGCCAGGGTTAGAAAAATGGTTTGGAAAAGGCGCAGAAGGTTATATAAGAATTTGCTTCTCAACTTCGGAAACTATTTTGTTAGAGAGTATTTCACGAATTAAAAAATGTTTGATTTGAAAGTTATAATTATTGGTGGTGGAATTGCTGGATTAGCAGCGGCACTTGCTTTAAAAAAAAATAAATATCAAGTTGTTGTTAGGGAAAAAAAATCTTTTTACAATAATTCAGGAATGGCTTTTATGATTCATTCAAAAACAATAAACGAAATTCACTCCTTAACTGATACTGAATTAGACCTAACAAATTCTAAAGTAAATAACTTTATTTTAGAAGGCAACAAAAACAAACACAATCGTATTGAATTAAAAGAATGGCACGCATTTAAGCGTATCAAAATTCTCCATTTTCTGCATAGCCAATTGACTGATGATGAATATTACGATAATTCCGATTTTTCACATTTTGAATATAAAGCAGGCGAAGCTGTTGCTGCTATCTTTAAAGATGGCTCTATCGAATACGGAGATTTATTTATAGGAGCGGATGGTATTAACTCTGAGGTTCGAAATTCTGTATGCAAAGCACAATTTTTTCAGAACGAAATAAATGAAATTGTTTGTATTTCCAAACATAAAGATAAAAATACTCATGATAGTACATTTAAAAAATATCTTTCGATAAAAAAAGGTATGTCGTTCGGTTTTATTCCGATTTCCGAAAATGAATATGTTTGGTTCCTTCAATTTGACAGCAAATTATATAACTCCATTTTTCAAAAAAGTAGCGAAATTGAAAATGATATCAACTCTAAATTATTATCTGAATTTCCTAAAGAAATAAAAGAGCTTATTGGAAACAGTGACTTAAAAAAAGCACACTTATGGAAAAATAAAGAATTAAAATTACTTTCCTCTTATCACAAAGCTAACATTTGTTTGATTGGGGATGCCGCTCACGGTTCAATATCACTGACCAGTTCTGGGGTTAGTTCTGGAATATCATCTGGAATTAAACTTGCTCAAGTTTTGAATTCTTCTGAGTCTTTAAAATCTGCATTGGAGGAATATGAAAAAGCAAGGAAAGAGAAAAATGCACAAACAATTAAATATGCTCAAAGATTAAAACTTCAATTTAACAAAAAACTAATTGATATAGATAATTATTATTTACCACTGTTTCATAAGCCCTAGTAAGTGAAAGCTAAGACACAATAGCTTAAATAAAATGTACACTGCAAAATGCAATATGTCTTCCCTCCCATTCTCTCTACATAGCGTAAATTATGAGTATCTTTTATGGTGCTGAAAACATTGTCTCTTTTCATTACTTATGGAATCAGGTTGACAACCATTTCATTCCTAATGAAATATTCAAAAAGAAAAATTCCTTTTAACAATAGAAAATATTGCATATCGGCCTACTAAGATATTTTTAATGGATTACCCAATTACATTTGTCCTACCTAGTTTACAGTACGAACTATTTGGACATGATACAAAAGTTTTAGAATTTGGGGGAAATTAAAAAAGTGAATCCCCCTACCACCACCTATTCAAATAGATCTACTATTTCTTGTAGGTTCTGCAACAGCTACATTAACCCCTTATCAAGATCTTATGTTATTTGCCGGTAATTCTGAGGCTAATGAAGCCACGTGAAGTATTACAAGAAAAACTATTCTTCTCAATGAGAGTTTTGATTACCACTACGCATTTCTCTACCTCTATTCAAAAATACAAAGGTAGATTGTACTCTGTAGGTTTAGGAAGTTTTGATGGAACATTTGAAAATTACTAGAGACTTAAAGCCGAGATATGGTATGTCAATATAAACAATAAATTTTACTTTAATTTTTGTTCAAAGATATGGCATCAACCAATTGCAGAAATTTTTATTAACAAACAACTTGAATCTTCTATTGGAATCGGAGGATTATTTTAGGAGCAAAAAGTTATGATTTTTATTCAAAAGAAAAGATTTTGTTCCTGACTATAAAATTAGGTTATAGATCAAAAGATTTTACTTTTAAGGAAAGGTTAGATACGGTTTTGGTAAATAGAAGTGGATTAACTTTTGGAATAAAAAAAATAGAAGTAAGGAATTATTATACTAACAGAAAGGTGTTAAACATTATTTCTTCGATTGGTAAAATAGTTTGCCTCCACCAAGAAAGAAATCGAAGATTCTCAGTATAATAAATCAAGTCAAATAAAAACATATAAAGTTTTTCAATTTTAGGAGTAATCATTTATTGACTGCACAAGATTAAACTAAAACTAAACCTAGGAAAGGTAATATTTTAATAAAATAAAATTGTAGAATGTTTATGAAACAGTTCTTACAAGTTTGCCTAAATTGAAATAGAAACCGATTTTTAATCTTTTCAACAAGTGATAAAAATAATATAAAACTGAGGGTTCTATTTTTTTGGAATTAAACAGGTGGAACAACCTTGTTGTATTCGAGCAAAAAAGTGAGGATTTCGAGATCAATTTTTAAATAAATTTGTTGTAATAGTATTCTTTAACAAAATATATATTTGATGGATAAAATAGAGAAAATAGAAGAACAGATATCAGGATTAAGAGAAAGGTTAAAAAATCATGAACTTTACTACCATTTGTCAGAAGTAAGAGATATAAAAATCTTCATGGAAAAGCATGTCTATGCAGTTTGGGACTTTATGTCTCTTTTGAAAGCTCTTCAACAGCAGTTAACCTGTGTTTCCGTACCATGGAAGCCCTCAAGCAATGCAAAAACAGCAAGATTTATCAATGAAATTGTTCTAGGAGAAGAATCTGATTTAAACGGAAAAGGGTTACCTAAAAGTCATTTTGAGATGTACATTGATGCAATGGATGAGGTCGGTGCTAGCTCAAAAAAAGTACAAGAATTAGTTAATTCTGTTAATTCAATGCAAGAAATTACTGAGTGCTTAAATAATTCTTGTTTGAAAAAAGCTGAAAGAGAATTTTTAGAGTTTACTTTCAAAATAATCGAAACAAAAGAAACGCACAAAATAGCTGCAGCATTCACTTTTGGAAGAGAAGATCTTATTCCTGATATGTTCATTGCAATTATAGAAAAGTCCAATAACAATCAAGATAATAAGTTCCCCCAACTCACCTATTATCTAAATAGGCATATTGAACTAGACGGAGACGAGCATGGACCTTTATCACTTGAAATGATAGCTGAACTATGTGGAAACAATGAAAATAAATGGAATGACGTGCTTGAAGTTTCGATAGAAGCTTTAGAAAAAAGGATTAGCCTTTGGGATGAAATAGCAAATGAAATAAAGCTAAGGTAAAAAGCTTACAATATTGCATAAAAGAAGGTGGGACGCAATGCCTCACCTTCCTCTGTTTTTAAGGCTAAGAATAATAATAAAAGGGAATAAATAAAGATACTTTAATCCCAGCTGTGATCAGTTATTTAGCCCATCTGACTAAACAACTTACTAATTATTGTACTATTCAGATTGAACAAATGTTATTTAAAAATCCAATAGCCGAATACATAATACAATTAGAAAACTCATATTCAAAAAAGATTTGATCTCTAATTTTCTTTCTTTAAATATTAACCTGTAAACATTTAGTGTAATTAATTAAGGTCAATCATCTATGTGATATTTAGGACAAATAAGTAAATAAGAAATAGCAATTGCTAACCTATATAATCTATATTTGAATGAAAAATTATAAGCCCTAGGTTAGTGTTTCAAAAACATAACTGATTATTCATAAACGATAAAAATATATATAATCATTGTAGAAAATAATAATTCTGACAATACAGAAAGTCTAACTTTATTTAATTAATTAAACTAAATAACTTTCGATATGAAAAGAATAATTTTAACAGCTACACTCATATTACTGAGCCTCTTTATTTTTAGCCAAAATACAAACCAAACTGATAAAAAAACTTCAGTTGATAAAAATACAAAAACAACCGATTTCGGCTTCTCAATAAATCCAAAGGTCGGATTTTATAAAGCTAATAAAGATAAAGAGGGATTTACAAGTGGTGTAGAATTAAACGTTTTCAATAACGAGTCTCTATTTAGTGCTGATTATTATAGATTTGAGGAGTTTACTCTTTTTAAATCACCAGATGAGTATTTTAATCAGATTGGATTGATGGTTGGAAAATATAATGAACAAGGTAATTTTAGGTTTCAATATCAGGCAGGTTTAGGACTCATGTGGGGGCTAAAAAGATCTGAATCGATCGCAGCAACTAGCCTATTTAATACAGAATTTGAAAGTGAAAATTTTACTACAATTGGATTTATACCTAAACTTAGCATTCAGATTATTCCATTTTCATTTTTAAGCTTAGGTATTGATTTTCAAGCAAATATTAATAAGGAAAATTCAGTATTTATGCCTTTAATAAGTGTTGGAATAGGTAAATTCAGAAACTAAAACATACATTGTATCAACATAGTTTAACACCATCTGCGAAAAAATAAGAAAGAAGCAACACAACCAATAATTCTAATCCTTTTAGCATTGACAATTAAAATATAAGGAAAGCTAACTTTTTGAGTTTACTCAGGCAACCTTCTGAATATATTTTTTACATACATACATACATACATACATACATACATACATACATACATACATACATACTTTGTGTCTTCTTTTTAACCATGGATAATAGATTATTAATTTTTTCTAAAAAGGAGGCTTATATGAAAAATAGATCTACCCTGCTATTATGGAAAATTAAAAGTAGGGTAACTCAAATTTTAAATGGGATACTCTAATACAATACCATTAAAAAGATAAAGATGACAATAAAAAGACTTCTTTTACACTGTGTATTTACTGCCTTTCTAAATGTAAGCTATGCTCAAGGATACATTAGTAAAACCATACAGTATGATGGTTTAATAAGAGAATATAGCATATATGTTCCAGTAAGTTATGATGGAACAACAAGTTCTCCTTTATTATTCAACTTTCATGGAGGAAATGGTGTGATTGCTGATTGGCAGACAACAGCAGATATGAGACCCATTGCCGACACTGCCAATTTTATTCTCGTTTACCCCCAGGCACGCCAAGACCCAAGTGACGGAAACTCTTTGAACTGGCTTCCTAAAACGCCAGGCACTTTTGATGATGTGCCCTTTATCAGTACATTGATAGACACGATTGCTAGTAATTACCAAATAGACCAGAACAGAATATATGCTTGTGGGTATTCCTTAGGAGGTGATATGTCCTTTGAACTTGGCTGTAAACTCAGTAACAGAATTGCAGCTATAGCCCCAGTGGCAAGAACAATGCAAGCTAATCCAAATAGTTTTTGCTCTCCGGTGCATTCCACTGGTGTTCTTACAATACTTGGCACAAGTGACTTTGTTTCTCCTTACAATGGGGTAATATTTGGCGGCATAGAATACTATCTCTCTGCCGCAGCGACACATAGTTATTGGGCAAATTATAATTATTGCGATACAATTGCTACTATGAATACAGTAAGTCCAAGCGTAGAGCGTAACACCTGGTCCAATGCATCAGGTTGTGCCTACGTAGAAGAATTAAAGGTGATAGGAGGAGGACATGATTGGCCAGGAAGCTTTGGGAATATGACGATTGATGCTAATGTGGAGATTTGGCAATTTGTCTCAGATTACGACATCAATGGACTAATTGACTGTACAACTACGTCTATCAAGGAAAGTAATAGTCAGGCCAAAAATTACAAGGTATTTCCAAATCCTTTTAATAATGAACTTACCATAGAAATAAAATCTATACCAGACAGTGATTTTAAAATATACAACATGATTGGTGAATTAGTAATTAGTGGTAGATTGAATTCTCGAGTATACACTATCGATTTATCTTCATTAGCTCCTAATATTTACATATTGAGTTTTGAAAATCATTCGATTAGGCTAATAAAAACAAAATAAAAGTTTATCGGAAAGGCTATCACAATTCTGATTCAAAGATAAACTAGAGCACAGAATTGAACAATGAAAATGTATTTAGAGATAATTAACTTAGAGATTCTGAGAACAGTTATCTGAATCTTATCAATATTTTATAGAGTATTAAAAACCAGGAAATCATGTCTGGTTCAATAATGAAATAAATGGAATTAATACAAGTCATATAATGTAGTTTCCTTCCAATTAAAATTATAACTTTTTTACATCAATGAAGGGAAATATTGAATCTGATTAAATAATAAAAATACAGCTCAACCCTTCTACAGACTTAATCAATATAACATCTAATTCAATCACTAGTCAACAATTTAAGATTTCCAAATTGAAAGGTATTATATTAATTTTAGGGATAATAAATTCTTTTCCTAATTTGCTTGAATTAACTTTTTCACCTTCAAATATTTACATTTTAATTATCAATGTTAATATTCGAAAGATTATCAAAATAAATAATTTTGATGACGTGAAACCTAAATTATTCAGAATAAAAGAGAAATGTTAGATATTTGTAAAAGTGTTAGGATAGATTGAACTTTAATGAGAGATTTAATTTTTTTTAGTAAAACGCCTAATTGACGAAAGAAAATATGAAGATAAAATTTACGACTCTGATCTTGGCCATAACCATACTTTTTGGATTTAAGAATACATCAAATGCACAAGTATGGAGCAAATCTTTTACTGCTGGGGATTTTGATTCAGATGGCAAATTACTAGGTGGCTCTGAGGTCTTGCAACTAATTGGTCATAAAAAGAAATTATTTGCCTCAATAGGTTATTGGCAAGATGAAAATAATGTTTGGTATGGTGGAGCTAATTTAGGAATTGGATGGGGACAGATTATTCGATTAGATAAATCAAATGGACAATGGCAAGAGGATTTCACCCTTGGAGCTAACTTTCTAAGACCTGAAATATTAAAACAGTTAATATTTACTCAGGATGCTTCAGGTAATCCTTTACCTGAACCCGATACGTTACTACTGGCAGCTGCATACACTCCCAATTTTTTTACAGGCACAGTATCCGCAAGTAGCTTTACAAGAAATGATGCAAATGGAACATGGGATGAAAATATAATTTACCAAGGTAGCTTACCTGCTGGTGAGAATTATTCTATTCGTGATATTCAAATATATACTGATCAAATAACTGGGATTGAGCGAATTTATATTTCTGTCGGAACTAAAGGGATTTTTATTGGTAAATACAATGCCACAACCCCTGGAAAGATAAGTTGGGTTCCTACACCTGAAATAGGATCTTTAAATGTCCGCCCACTGGGAATAAGCAATGCAAATAATACCTTATATTTTTCATCAGGATCTGAACTATACAAGCGTGTTGACGGAGCCATTCCTACTTATACAATAGTCCATGATTTTAACGACCTTAATCCAATCATCAATTCTGCCGTTGGAGGAATTCGTGGATTAACTACTATCCCAAATCCAAATAATAATGATGAAGCCCTGCTTTTAATGTGGTGCCCAAATGGGGAATCTCAAGGGATAATTTATCGTCTTGAACCGGATGGAAATGGAGGCTTTAATCGCCTTTATGAGACTAAATTATCCTTATTGGTACAAAACTACTTACCGGGAGCGAATGTCAATTATCTCCTTGGTGCATACAATGAATTTTATGAATTTACTGACCCTTTAACTTCTAAAACCATACATCTAGTAGGGTTTGAAGCAAATATAAGTGGGGGCGGGTATCCAACATGGAATGGTTATTATAAAGGAGCTTTGTTCGCAAAAAGAGATACAGACATGCAGTATTCCTTAGAAGAAATAAATGGAGTCATAGGAATAAATGAGGCGGCTTTAGTTGCAAATAGGTGTTATGTAAAATCTCCATTCTCAAATGAAAATGCGCTTTATTTCGGAGGCTTTGATCCAAATGGGAAAACAGCGACCAATATGGCATGGATATTCAAAAAAGATTATCAAACTACATCCTCAAATCAACAAATTCAAAATGAAAAAAAAATAATTGTTTATCCAAATCCGGCAATAAATCGACTGAATCTAAAAATCAAAACGAATGAGGTATTAGAATATGAGGTCATCTCTATTTTGGGGAAAACATTAATTTCTGGATTTATTGGCCCTAGAAACAATGTTATTGATATCTCAGAATTGACATCAAACTTATACTTACTAAAAATTGATAATCAAACATTCAAGTTTATGAAAATCAAATAATGTATGTAACAAAGTACATACGTAATTTTCGATAGACGCAAAATTACGTTTATGCAGGGCATTAACAGCAATATATTGCCTGATATTTTCCGAAATTAAATTGGCTATTTTCGTAAAAATGCTGCAATAAGGACATACAGAGGGTGTTATTATTTTTTAATCGCTCAAAATCAAGTTTATAAAACACTTGAAATAAAAGTAATCATCCCCCAATCCCCCACGGACTAAACAATCCCCAAAGTATCAATACCAGCACCACTAACACAATCGTCAACTTAACATCAGTTGTTAATTTAAATCCACTCATTGAAAATCGTTTTTGGAAAGTAACCAACTCCAAAGAAGCCTCTGGCTGGGGTATTCCTAATTTACTCACCAACATCAAAATAGCGGAACAGAAAAGAAATAAGAACAAAGCAAAATGTAAAAAATTAATTCCTAAGAAATATTCTAATGCACCACCTTCCGCAACAATCAAACTTCCTTCTTTACTCATAAACTCAGCAACCAATCTAAATACGCCAATAGCGAAACCAGTCCAAAGCGTAATAATCGCACCACGAGCATTGATCCATTTAAAGAAAAGTCCTAATAAAAATACCGCAGCAATTGGAGGTGAAATATAAGCTTGGATACTTTGTAAATAATGGAAGATTCCTCCACCCATCAAAGCATCCATAAATGGAATCCATCCCAAACTTAAAACGACTAAAATAACCGTTGCAATTCGCCCAAACCGAACTAAATCTTTTTCAGATGCATTTGGTTTATATTTTTGATAAAAATCAATCGTCAATAAAGTGGAACTAGAATTAAATGCAGAGGACAAAGAACTCATCAAAGCGGCCAACAATCCAGCTATCGCCAATCCTTTTAATCCAGTTGGCAAAAAAGTTTTAATCATAGTTGGCAATGCCTGATCAGCATCTTCCATAGAAAAACTAATCATCCCTTTTTGCATCAAAGCATATGCAATTACACCTGGGATAAAAAATATAAAAACTGGTAATAATTTTAAATATCCTGCAAACAATGCTCCTTTCCGTGCATTGCTCACATCCTTTGCCGACAAAGCCCTCTGCACAATATATTGATCCGTACACCAATACCAAACACCTAAAATCGGTGCACCAAACAACATCCCAGTCCATGGATAATCGGTATCTTCCATAGGTCGCCACAAATTAAAGAATTGACTGACAGGTGGATTACCTTCAGTCTCTGAAGCCACCGAAATAGTATTGATCAATTCACTCCATCCTCCCAATTGATACAAACCAAAAATAGTAACTGCTGCAGTTCCCAAAAGTAAAATAAATGCTTGAACTAGATCTGTGTAAATTACTGCTCTTAGACCTCCGAGCACAGTATAAAGTCCTGTCGCAACAACCGTAATTATTGCACCCGTCCAAAATGGAATCCCCAGCACTTCAAAAACCAAAGCTCCTGCAAAAATGATCAAGGAAATTTTTGTAATAATATAAGCTAAAATAGAAACAACAGAAAGATAATCTCGACAAGCCCTTGAATATCTTTTTTCTAAAAATTCAGGCATAGTATAAACTCCCGATCGCAAATAAAATGGAACGAATACCCAACCAAATAAAATCAAAACTAAGGAGGCTAGAATTTCAAAATTAGCTGTTGGCATATCTGCTCTTGCTCCAGCTCCTGAAACTCCAAGAATAATTTCTGAGCCAATATTGGATGCAAATAAAGATGCTCCAATAACTAACCAACCTTGGTTTTTTCCAGCTAAAAAATAATCGACGGAAGAGAATTCAGCATCTGCTTTGGTAGTGGCTGCCCATTTGGCAATCCAAAGGATTACACCAAAATAAATAGCTATAACCGAAAAGTCTATAAAATTCATATCAAGTATTATTTATGGGTTAGTCCAGTAATCTACTACAAATACTTTTTCTACATGTGGCTGCAAACTAGCAACAAACGCTCTGTGTTGTGGATGAGGTGTGTAAATGGAATCTCTACTTTCTTCTGAATCAAAAGTCAATAAATAACAATGCGTAAAATCTTGATGAAAATTTTCTGGGCTGTCATTGATTCCCCATTCAAAATCTTTAATAACTGGAATAGCGTCAGGCAATGCAATAAAAGCTTTGTTTAATTTATTAACATCTTCTTCACTCGATTCATCATTGAATTTAAAAAGAACTACGTGCCGAAGTACCTTCTCTTTTTTTTCTGGTTTTTCCATTATCGATTCTTTTTTTTCTGTTACCTCTCCAGATTGTGAGTTCACATCCTGACAAGATAGGAAAGCAAGACTTACAAAAAAAAGAATAAACATGATTTGTTGTTTTTTGATATTCATTGTTTTTATTTAAGATTATTTTAAGGCAAGGCCCCAATTAAATTATTCCTCCCATACTTCCGCCATCCAATTTTATAACCGCTCCATTTGTCGCTGCTGAAAGTGGACTTGAGTAATAAGTAATTGTATTTGCAATTTCTTCCACGGAAGCAAATCGTTCCAACAAAGAAGACGTACGTACTTTTCTAAAAAATTCTCCTTCCACTTCTCCCCTAGTTTTATTTTCTTTTTCTGCTACACCGTTGAGAAAACTTATTGCCCCCTCCGTAAGTGTCGAACCTGGAATGATCGTATTGACTGTTACTCCTGTCCCAGGTGTCATTTGAGACAACCCTCTTGAAATAGCTAAAAGCGCAGCCTTGGACGTACTGTAAGCTATCAAATCAGATGGAACTAAAGTTGCACATTCACTAGAAACAAAAAGAATCCTTCCCCAATTCGATCGTATCATTTTTGGTAAAAAATGTCTTGACAAACGAACACCACTCATCACATTAACTTCAATTTGTTTATACCAGTCTTCATCAGTTGTTTCGTAAAATGATTGAGAAGTAAAAAAACCTACATTGTTAATTAAAATATCCACAAGAGGTAATTCTTCTAGTAAAAAATCAACTTCAGTTGACTTAGAAAAATCTGCAGCTATACCTTTTACCACTCCATTAGGCACAAGCTTTTGGAGTTTATCGACAATTTTTGAAACACCTTTTTGATGTCTACCATTTATAATTACTTTAACTCCTTCTTGTAATAATAATTTTGCGGTAGCAAAACCAATTCCTGAAGTTGAACCTGAAATGAAGGCTGTTTTCCCTTTAAGTTTTAAGTCCATATTTATTATTTACCACTTTTTTAAACCTAATAATTTTTTTCCTAATTCTGAAAGTTCGGCAGTTTTATATTTGGTTTGTTCCCAATTTCTAGGATCACCAGGGAATGCATAACCTTCAGGTGCAACTCTATTTTTCCAAGAATTAACCCGCCAATCTTTAAGCGAATCATTATCCTCTTGAGCTGGCATCATCGAAATATATTGCGCGATTCTAACTTTATCTTCAGAACGATTCGGGCGAATCCCATGGGGTTCCGAGCTATTAAAAATTAAGAGATCTCCTGCCTCCAATGGCACTTTAACTAATTTATCTTGCAAATCTGAAACGTCTGGCTTGAATGGGTTTCTGTCTTCTGACTGCGTTAATTTCCAAGTTTCATAATTCCTATACAACCAAGGAATACATTGGAAGCCTCCCATATTTTCATCTGTTTGATCAGCTAATGCTAAGACTCCTTGAACATTTTGAGGTTTAGTACTAGGGTCATAATCCCAATGAATAAATCCTTTGTACTCATGTCCGGGTTTCATAGGGAAATTTAAATTAGCTCTGTCGATTGTCACCCATAATTTTTCCGTGCCCCAAATATCCACAAAGGAATCATAGACTTTTTGCATTTGCCGATTATTCCAAAGGTGCTGATTATTATAAACCTCTACCATACCCGTCCCAGCCAATTCTTTCATTTGCATTTCTGCTCTTGGGGCAGTATACCATGTTTCTTTATCGCTACTATCTTTCTCCTCAAACTCCCAAAGGAAATCTGAAGTCTGCTGAACTTGTTCTCGTGGAACAGCATTTTTTATCACCACATATCCATTCTCTTTCCAAAATTCCCACTGCTCCATCGTCAACACTCTTAGAGAATCAGCAGTTGCTTCAACTCTTAATTTCACATTACTACTTTTTGCAGTAGAAGGATTTCCAGGAATATCTTTATGTTGATTATCCGGTCCATTTGACGGAGTCATAGTTTTATCTGTATTATTCATAAAGCAAAAATTTTAATTAACGATAACACAAAATTGCACATTTAGAAAAAATAAAATTTCAAGTCACTTAACTAAAATTTGTACAATATTGATATATTTAAAGTATATCATTCATTTTTGATAAAATAATGTTAAATAATAAAAATGAAAATACAACTTGAAACGATCGCCAGCCATTCGAAAAGAACATTTACTATGATGTACAATCCTAGGATGAGTGATTTATTTTACTGGCATTTTCATCCTGAATATGAGTTGGTTTATATTAAAGGAGCAAATGGTACTAGGCATGTTGGAGAACATATTTCGACTTATGCTGGAAGTGATTTGGTTTTAATTGGTTCAAATATTCCACATCTTAACTTTGACTATGGTGTAAAAACAAACTATCAAAAAGTAGTGGTACATATTAAACCAGAATTTATCAACCAACACATCCAAAACATCTCTGAATTAAATTCACTTTTAGAATTGTTCGAAAAATCAAAACATGGAGTCGCATTTAACGGAGCAATAAAAAATCAGGTGGGTAAGAAATTATTTCAATTTGAAAAGTTGAAACCATTTGAACAATACCTGCAATTAATTGAAATTCTTCAATCACTGACTGATACAAATGAATTTGAATTACTACATGAAACACCATATTCTAGAAAACAAAGTGATAGAGAACAGGGAAGAATTAGAAAGATCTATGCATACGTGGATAAAAATTATAAACAAAAAATAGAGTTGAATGAAATTGCTGCTTTGAGTAATATGACAAAAGAAGCTTTTTGTAGATATTTTAAAAAAGCCACCAACTATACTTTTGTACAATTTTTAAATCGATATCGTATTAGTCATGCCAAACGATTTTTAATGTCCGGCAAAAGTGTTACTGAAGCTTGCTATTCCTGTGGCTTTGAAAGTTTATCCTACTTCAATCGTATTTTTAAAAAAATCACCGATGAAAATCCTAGTACATTTAGGAAAAGATATGTTGAAAATATTTATTAAAATACTTTGATACAAAAAAACAGATGATAATTCTAAGATAAATTTTCGTGTTGTCACATTATCATATTCCATATTTTAAAAGTCACAACTTTCACGATTCTCTCTAATCATTTTTAAAAAATATTTCTTTAATCTTGTTTATAATGCTATCCTTTAAAAAATTTAATGACTTTTGTAGTTGTTTATTTTTTAACCAAATTGGAAAATGTAAAGCGATTGAATTATAAACTAAAAAAATATACAAAGTATACATGTTTTTTAATTCTAGTTATTTTCTTTCTATTCATAGCAATATTCATAGAAGCTTTTAGAACAAGGGGAGAGACAATTGAAATAGAGCAACTCATCGGTGGTAAATTAATTTGCGAGTCCACATACATAGCAGATATACAATCATGGTATTATTTCCTGAATTTCAATTACCAAAAAGAAAATGGGGAAACAATAAATATCGGAAAAGGTGAATACTTTAGTCGAGAATGGAAAAAAGGAACAACTGAAGAAGATTGGAGAATGGCTAGTTTTACAAACAGGTGGAGAATTTAATACAGATAGTTTACTAATTGGGAAAGAAGATTATTCAAATTGGAATTCTTTTGAAATCTCATCGGATAAAACTGAAAAAGACAGCCTTTGGAAATCTAAAAATTTTAAAGCTAACAAAATGGGGAAACTAAGCAAAGTCTCGATTAAGGAAATCATTGGAAATGAAATTATAATTAACTATTTAGTTAGTTCAAGTAAAGAATATAAAAATCAAGAGGTTTCAGAAATTACATATGAACTTGATCAAATAAAAGGAATACCAGTTATGAGGAAAATAAAAAATAAAAAATAAAACTGTCGAATGATAAATAGATTACCAAATAACGACCTAGAAATAGCTAAAAAGATACGTTCAGTTTTTTTAGTTTCATACGCTGTTGAAGCTAAGTTGTTAAATGCATCTAGTTTCCCTCCATTGCATCGACGCCTTGAAAATTATTCACAATGTAGCAACGATTTCTTTGGATATACTATAGATCAAGAATTAGGTGGAATAATAGAAATTAAACATGAAAAAAGTTTTACTCATATTCAAAGTCTAGTAGTCCATCCAAAATTTTTCAGAAAAGGGATAGCAAAAAAATTAATGGCGTTTGTTTTGAACTCATTTCATAATAAACCCATGGTGGTTGAAACTGGAGTCAAAAATATACCTGCTATCAAACTATACAAAAAATTTAAATTCATAGAAGTTAATCAATGGGAAACAAATCATGGAGTTAGAAAAATAAAATTTGTAAGAAATACAAACAATGAACTTAACAAAAAGTCATGAAAAATTTTCTAACGTTACTAAGCTGTGTCAGATACCTAACCAAAAAAAAGCTACGATTAAATAATTCGTCATTCTTAACAGTTAATTTTTAGAAATAGAGAAAACAAAAAAGAATTTTAGTTATTGTACTTAAATTAATTTTCATATTATTAGAATTCAGTATTTATCTAAAATATGATTCAAACAAATAAAAAGAAAAATATTTACCTTCTAAATGCAAATTTTAAAAACACACTTTCATTCCGAAGTAACAACATTAGAAAATAAATCAGTATTTACAAGATTAGCAACAAGAAGCATAGCTACTCAGGATGAGAATATTTTGCTACTTTACACTGCAAGGTATGAGGATTACAGTCTACCTGGAGGTGGCTTAGAGTCGAACGAAAATAAAATTACAGGAATGATAAGAGAGTTAAGTGAGGAAACTGGAGCGCAAAATGTTAGAAACATAAAACCATTTGGTGCTTACGAGGAATATAGGCCTTGGTATAAGCAGGACTATGACATTCAACATATGATTTCGTATTGCTATACTTGCGAAATTGACAAAGAGCTTGGAATTGTAAAAATGGAATCATACGAAACAAAAAATGGGATGAGACCATTATGGGTTAATATTCATGAGGCTATAGAACATAATTCAAATACCATTGCTTCGAGTAATAAAAAAGGTTTGTCAATTGAACGTGAGATATTTTTATTAAAGCTAATAGCAGAAAGAGTGATTTAAAGCTTACAAGAAAAAATATAGCAATTCCTAAAAATATTTCCAATGTACAATTATGCTAAATTTTACTTTTAGGATATACCCTAACCATTTGTTAAATTAAAAAAAATTAAAACAAAAAGTAATTTTGAAAATTTATTAATAAAAAATGTTTTTGTATTTTTTGTTCTGGATGAATTAGATGAATTAAGGCTATAAACTAAATTGATATTAATAAAAATAGTATAAAATTAAAATCTATACTCCTCAATAAAACTACTATGCATTAATTATACTTTTCTCATTAACAGTTAACGACCATAATGAACGTTATTTAAAAAAATTAAAAATATCAGTCAGTTGAAATATTATTATCTTTTATCATTTTTATTTTTTTTCCAAACTAGTTTCTGCCAAAGGGATACAATTGAGTTTAGTTCCTTTTCAATACAACTAGATTCATTAGTGGTGACTGCAACTCGGAAAGGCTTCGATGTAAATGATTTTATTAAAATGATCCAAGAAGATGAGTCATTTTATAAAGCTTTCCGAAATATTCGGACCATGACATATACATCCGACAATGATCTAAAAATGTTTTCGAAAAAGGGAAAGGTCAAAGCAAGTTTAATAAATACAATTAACCAAACTTCAGATGGACGCTGCCGAACAATGAAAACTATTAATCCAATAATCTCAGGAAAATTTTATAAACGAAAGAAAAAGATTAGATATTACACTGCCAAAATGCATGATCGGCTTTTTTTTACCTATGGAAAAGTTTGTGAATCAAAAAGAATTGAAGATCAGGAGGGATATGATAACTCTAAGAATTTAACTGGTATGAGAAAACATATCAATGAATTAAAAAAACTCATTTTTTACCCTGGAAAAAAAGCTGATATTCCATTTATCGGAAAAAAAACAGCAATCTTTGAAAAAAATATGGCAAAATTTTATGACTTTTCTATTTCTTCTAAAACCTACAAATCAAAAACTGACTGTTATGTTTTTCTAGCAAAAGTAAAAAATGGAACAAAGCATAGCAAAACTGTCATAAAATATATGGAAACATTTTTTGATAAAAAAACTTTCCAAGTCATTGCTAGGAATTATCATTTATCGCATAGCGGAACTATGTTTGACTTTGATGTAAAAATGGACATATCTCTGAATATAATAGGTGAAAAATATGTTCCCGAATTTATTACCTACGATGGCCAATGGGATGTTCCATTTAACAAACCTGAAGTTTCGAAATTTAAGATTTCATTTTATAATTTTGAATAGATGTAAACCTAAGAATCATATTTATTCAAATTTAACGCTTCAATAATTTCAATTAACTTATTAGCATACCTCAAATCAGTAGCGTACCCAGCTTCTTTTAAACCATGTGACCATCCAACATAATTTGTTGTTCCCAACTTTTGCAAATGTAGGTATCTTTTTTTTCGTAAAAATATACTATGAGCTCTGTAACTTTCCCAAACATTTTTATATCTCCTAAAAAAATCTTTGTGAGAATCATCAGTAAAATTAGCACAATGCCCTTTACTACAATCTTTAGAAAAACACTTTATTCCAAAATGATTATTATTTATCCTAGCTAACCTACTTTCTCCAGCATCACTCTCTAACAATCCTTGGGCTAATGTTACACTTGCAGGGATTCCATATTTTTCCATTTCAGAAACAGCCACATCTGCATATCTTTTGATGTAACGATAAACTGTTTTTTGTTTTTCCAAAACAATTTCCTGATCAATTTTTTTTCGTTTCGCATAAGTTGGATTTAAGATAAATGCCAAATTTGCATATGTATTTGCTTGGTTATTTTCACTAATCTTTATTACTCTCTTTTTACTTTTGCTCTTGGGCGATTGTTTTTCAAGTTCAAAATATGGTAGTGGCAAAATAGCAGCTTGGTGTGTCTTTTTTGGTTTCGATACGTAATTTGATTTTACTGCCTCTGGCTGATTAGTTACATCTGAATTACCTATAAAATTTATCCTTTCGAAATTTGACTGCGTAACAGTCTGACCAAAAGTATGACTACCTGCAGCTTTTAAGTTTAAATTTAAATTTATGTCCTTATTCAAAATAATAAAAAGAGCAAAAATAAGCATTACCATTTTTATCCAATTTTGTTTAACAAAAATAGATGCACTACCGTATCGTAAGTGACTAAAAGTTTTAATAATAGTTAATCTATATTTCATAATAAAAGCTGTTTAATTTTTTGGAGAGATATGAATTTAAACGCAATATAAAACAACTTGTTGGTTAAAAGTAAATAAATTACAAACATTTTGTTTTATAATTAACACAACTAATTGATATCCAATCATATACTATTTAATTAATCTTAATAAATTGGAAAATACTTTTTACTTAGTGTAATATTTACACTACTTTTGTTTTGAATTAAAAAAATTTCCCTTATGATATTTATTGCAGACAGCGGATCAACCAAAGCAGATTGGAAAATTTTACATACCTCTGGAGAAGTAACCAGTCAGTCAACACGTGGTTTTAATCCATTTATCCAAAATTCAGAAGCTATTAAAGTTGGACTTTTAAAGGATTTTGCTGACTCAGTAGAAAGAACTAAAGCAGAATCCGTATTTTATTATGGTGCAGGTTGTTCTGATGATTATAGAAATTCAATAGTTGAGGTTGCTCTACAAAAAATATTCCCCAATGCAAAAATTACTGTCAATCATGATTTATTAGCTAGTGCTCGGGCAGTTTGTGGAACAGAGGCTGGCATTGCTTGTATTCTTGGAACCGGTTCTAATTCATCCCTATATGATGGAATAGAAATAATTGATAATGTAAGGAATATGGGTTTCCTGGTAGGTGATGAAGGAAGTGGATCTCACATAGGAAAAGAACTTCTGCGAGGATATTTTTATCGAGAAATGCCAAAAGATATTTTAATAGATTTTAATAAAAGTTTCCCAGAAGGACACAGAGGGATTCTTGACAGAATATATGACAATCCAAAGCCCAATGTTTATTTGGCCTCTTTTTCAAAATTTTTATCCAATCATAAAGGACATCCATACATACAACATCTAGTTTTCAAAAGTTTTGATGAATTTGTAAAAAGGCATGTTTTAAAATATGATGGCTGCCAAAATTTAAAAATTCATTTCGTTGGATCAGTAGCTTATTATTTTAAAGACATCCTTGAAATAGTTTTAGCAAGTTATGATTTAGAAATAGGAAATGTAATTAAAAAACCAATTAATCGTCTTGTCGATTTTCATCAAAAAATTGCGTCAAAATAAATAGAGTAGCTGAAAATATTATATTTGCGACTTAAATAAAAAATAAAAAACCGAAATGGGTGAAATAAAAAGAATTGCAGTTTTTACATCTGGAGGAGATGCCCCAGGAATGAATGCAGCTGTTCGTGCTGTAGTAAGAACTGCTACTTACAATGATTTACATGTTTATGGGATTATCAGAGGTTATCAAGGGATGATTGATTGTGATTTTAAAAGAATGGAAACTAGAGATGTAGGAAATATTCTACACAGAGGGGGAACAGTACTAAAAACAGCTAGAAGTCAAGATTTCCGAACTAAAGAAGGAAGAAAATTAGCTTTCGAAAATTTGAAAGCTAATGATATTGATGCCTGTGTGGCAATTGGAGGAGATGGAACTTTCACAGGAGCTCAGATATTTTCGAAAGAACATAAAATACCTTTTATTGGTATCCCTGGAACCATAGATAACGATATTTATGGAACAGATTATTCGATTGGTTTTGATACCGCAGTAAATACTGCCATTGAAGCAGTTGATCGAATTAGAGATACTGCAGATTCACACAATCGATTATTTTTCGTCGAAGTAATGGGAAGGCATGCTGGATTTATTGGGTTAAATACGGCAATTTCAAGTGGTGCTGCTGCTGTTATGATTCCTGAAACTGAAACTAGTATCGATCAATTAATCCAAAAATTACAAAAAGGTGCCAAAAGGAAAAAGTTGTTTAGCTTAGTTATTGTGGCAGAAGGTAATCAAAATGGAGGTGCGGCAGAAATAGCTGCAAAAGTTAAAGAGAAATTTGATTATTACGATACAAAAGTTGCTATTATTGGTCATTTACAGAGAGGTGGTGCACCAAGTGGATTAGATAGAGTACTCGCTAGCCGGATGGGATTTCATGCAGTTGAAGGTTTATTGTCAGGAAAAAAAGATGTGGCGGTTGGGGTAGTAAACAATAAAATTAAGTTCACGTCATTTAAGGATGCTATTTCTAAAGTAAAAAAGCCAAATAAAGATTTAATTAGAATGGCAGAGATTCTAGCTCAATAAGGGCTTTTCAAAAGAGGAATCCTTTCTAAACTTATTATCTTGAGAAAGAGTTCCTTTTTTGAAAATAAAAATATTATTTCAATAATTCTGCTATTGCAGATGCAGGTTGAATTAATTTCCCCGTCTGGCTTGTACTTTTAGTCTCCTTTCCTGTTTTCTCTAAAATTTCAAAAACTTCTTTTGTAATAATTTTAGGATTAATACTTTTCATTAATCCAACTAATCCAGCAACATATGGACAAGCCATGGATGTTCCATTGAACGTTTTATATTGATTTTTTGGAAAAGTTGAATATATATTTACCCCAGGTGCAGCAATTCCATAAGGTACATTCTGAACATAATTTGAGAAATGAGCACGTTGCAAATTAGTGTCGATAGCAGATACTGCGATAATACCAGGGGCATTTGCAGGTGAATATTTAGCGGCATCCATATTATTATTTCCAGCAGCGGCAATAACAATAGCACCTTTTCGATTGCAATAATCTACTGCACGCGCATAGGCACGTTTCCTATTTTTATTTGAAAGTGCTCCGAGGGACATAGATATTACATCAGCTCCATTATCAGCAGCTTCAAGCATCCCCGAAATTACAGACTTCTGAGTTCCTCCTCCATAATCTGTTAAAACCTTTATGCTAGTTACTTTGACAAAATCATTATTTGGAGCATAAGAAGCCACACCCAATTTATTATTGGTAACTGCTGCTGCAATTCCTGCACAATGTGTTCCATGACCTTGGCGATCAGAATCATATTCCTTTTTATAAGATTGGTAATTTGACTTTAAATCCTCGTGATCAGAATCTACCCCTGTATCCAAAATAAAAATATTAGCTTTCCTTTGAGGTTTTACTTTTCTTGATTTTAACAATTTATACAAGTCATCCATCCTTAGTTTATCAAAACCCCAAAGTTCCTGAACTCCGGGGTCGTTTATACCAAATGCTCTTTTTCTTTTAGAGGGTCGAATAGTTTCTATTGGAGTAAGTTGAACGATTTCATTTTGTTCCAAATAATCAACTGAGCCACTTGCTAGTAATTCTTTTTCAATTTCATCAATATCTTTTTCATAATTAAAAGGAATATTAACAACCATATAATCATCTAAATCAGTTATTAAATCATCATCTGGAGCAAAGGCCTTTTTAAAGGTTAATTTATATTTAGAAACTATTCTTTCTAAATCTCTCATAGTTTTTTTTTCACCCAAATCAACCAATAATTCTCCTTCCTGATCTAGGTTGTTAACTACAAAATTGGAATTATCTTCAACTAATGCCCTCTGGGGTGATTGAATAGTTTTATTTACATTAGTTACACTTTTTTGAGGAAAAGTATTATTCATTTTCTTTAAAAAGGTAAACGGGAAGGTTGCAATTAATAGGACAAACATTCCAAAAAAGAAAAATTTACTATTTCTAAAGAAACTGAATAAAGTCGAAACTGTACCTAAAACCATCAAGTCTCGAAATAAGATCCACATTTTAAATGCTAATTCACCATCTGCAAATGCTAACGAAAATGCATATGCAACAAACCCACCTAAAAATATAGTGCTCATATTTCTTCGATGTAATGGATTTTCCTCATTGTAAAACCATAAAATAAGCCCAAAAAGGCTAATCGAGAAACTAATTGGATAAAGAATACTTAACATATTAAATAATTTTTATTTAAAGTTAAATACGAAACCAACCATATTTAATTGAATTTCGTTTTTCAATTTAGGGATTCATTGCCTAAAATTCAAAAGGAAAATATCAGCTGTATGAAATATCCGCTTAATCGCTCAATTCATGGGATAAAATTTTCCAATTATATAAAACAAGGCGCTTCTTGTTTTATATTACCAAGGAACTGTTTACTTTTGCACTTTATTTACACATAGTCAAAGGATTGAATTATAATTTAATGAAAGAACAAGATAGAGACATAAGTTTTCCAAGTATGTGGTCCATACATTTTTCAAGCACTCGCTTTTGTTTGTTAATCGGTGCTTGCATTACATTTTTGATTTTCAGTATAATTTTTATCACAAAATCATTAGCAGTAATTGACCTTCAGAGTGGAACTCTTTTATATGATCCTGTACATGCTTTATTACCAGTAGCTATTGATTGGTCAAACATTATTTTCTTTTTGACCTATTCGAGTGTTTTTATTGTTTTAATTGATGTCGTAACAAAATCACCAAACCAAGTATTAAGATTAGGATTTGCCATTGGATTAATGAAAATATTAAGATCATTTTCCATGTTTTTAATTCCTTTAGAACCGCCCGTTGGAATTGTTGCACTTCAAGATCCGTTAGTAAGTTTTATGACTCCAAACCATGTAGTAGCCCTAAGAGATCTTTTCTTCTCAGGTCATTGTGCTACAATGATGATACTACTACTCGTAGCAGTTAGCCCACTAGTAAAAAAATGGATGCGGATTATTATCGTAATTGTTCCATTACTTATATTACAACAAAGAGTACATTATACGGTCGACGTTTTAGCAGGTCTTGCAGTAGGTGCTGCAGTATACTGGGTGGTTAAAAATTTGGTGAATTTTAAACCAAATTCCCGGATTTAAAATAAAAATATCAATTTTCAAATTATGTTGAAAAAATACGGACAAGATATAGTTTATAAAATAATCAATCCTTTTGTTGAATTTTTGATTCGTTCAAAAGTTACTCCAAATGCTATAACAACTATTGGTTTGATTATCAATGTAGCAGCTACAGTAGTTTTGATTATAGGTGCTGAATTTGGTGAAAGAGGAGATCACAGATACATTGGAATAGCAGGAGGAATAATTTTATTTGCTGGGTTATTTGATATGATTGATGGAAGATTGGCGAGATTAGGAAATATGAGTTCCAAATTTGGTGCGTTATATGATTCTGTTCTTGATCGATATAGTGAGCTAATCATGTTTTTAGGTATTTGCTATTACTTAATTTCTCATGACTATTTTATCAGTTCTGTTTTTGGTTTTATCGCTATGATTGGATCAATCATGGTTAGTTATACAAGAGCAAGAGCAGAAGCCTTAGGTGCAGATTGTAGTGTTGGCTGGATGCAAAGACCAGAAAGGATTTTATTAATTAGTATTTCAGCTATTCTATGCGGATTAGTTTCATATTTTGTTGTTGTAGAGAAGCAAATTTTCTTTGACTTCATTATCTTTGAGCCGATTTCTATATTTATTGGTCCTTTAATGGTTTTAGCTGTAATGTCTAATATTACCGCTCTTAGAAGACTGAACCATAGCAAAAATGAACTATTAGACAAAGAATAGAACTCTAAAAACGTGAAAAAAATGAGATTTTAAATAAATGATTCGTAAATAATTTTTATTTCATTGAATCAATTTTTCTATCCACTATTTTAAAACCAACTTACTACATCTACATTTTGGAAGAAGGGTATTACGATAACACACAAACTAATTTATTTCAACGTTTTTCATCTAAAAGTGCTGTACCTTTTTTTATAATAGGTGCATTGTATGTTGCATGGGTTCATCTGGTATTAGGTGGAATTCGTCCAGATCACCAATTATTCATTTGGGGACTTTTAGTACTATTCTTTTTCAACCAAACTTCTAGAAAAATAGTATTATCATTTGGCTTTATTTTAATTTATTGGTTGATTTTTGATTCTATTCGGTTAATACCGAATTATATAATAAATCCGCCTTTACATATATCGGAACCTTATTTAGCAGAAAAAGCATGGTTTGGTATTTCTACCACCACAGGAATTTTAACTCCAAATGAATTTTTAGACAAAAACTTTACCTATACTTTCTTAGATATTTATACTGCTATCATATATCTCGCTTGGATTCCAATTCCGTTGATCTTTTCTTTTTATTTATTCTTTTCTAAACAAAGAGAAAAAATGGTCAATTATCTTTTTGGATTTCTTACAGTAAGTCAAGTTGGATTAGTTATTCAATTTATTTATCCAGCGGCACCTCCTTGGTATGTAGATAAATATGGCTTCACAGAAAATCTTGATATCCCTGGAAATCCTGGAAGATTGATTGAATTTGATAAATATTTCGGAACACATTTATTTGAAGGAATGTATAGTTTAAATGCTAATGTATTCGCAGCTATTCCCTCATTACATTGTGCCTTTCCAATAATTTTAATTTTCTTTAGCTGGAGATACAAATTTATCAAATGGCTAACCTTTGGAATCATTTTAATGTTTAGTACATGGTTTTCAGCTGTATATACTTATCATCATTATATAATTGATGTAATTTGTGGAATTGGAACAGCAATTATAACTATAGGAATTTACCAACTTTTAATGACTACTAGGGTCAAAATTTGGCTTAAAAAATATGGAAAAGCAGTTAGCTGAACCAACAATTAGCATACTCAAAAATTATGCGGTGATTTATTAAAATCTAGCCGCTATATCTATTTATAAACTTAACTTAAATCCTTTTTTTAATAAAAGAAAAAATCAAAAAGATGATTAAAGAAACAAATGGGAAATTAGGCATATTGATGCCAGGTCTTGGAGCAGTTGCAACAACTCTGATTGCAGGTGTCATAGCTGTTAGAAAAGGTCTCTCCCAGCCTATTGGTTCATTATCTCAAATGGGAACTATTCGATTAGGAAAAAGAACCGAAAATAGGAATCCATTAATCAAAGACATGGTGCCTTTGGCAGATTTAAATGATATCGTTTTTGGAGGTTGGGATTTATATCCTGACAATGTGTATGAAGCAGCAGTTAATGCAAAAGTACTAGATCGATACTTATTAGAGCAAATCAAACCGGACTTGGAAGCGATTAAGCCAATGCCAGCTGTATTCCAAAAAGAATATGCTAAAAGATTAACGGGTGAATATATTAAGCCTCAAACTAATAAAATGGAATTAGCGGAAGCTTTGATGGAAGATATTCGAAAATTTAAAGAAGACAACGATTGCGAGAGATTAGTAATGGTATGGTGTGGTTCAACTGAAGTGTACATAGAAGAAGGTGCCGTTCACCAAACAATGGAAGCATTAGAAGAAGGTTTACGAAACAATGATCCAGCTATTCCACCAAGTATGATTTATGCATACGCAGCAGTAAAAATGGGTGTACCATACGCGAATGGAAGTCCAAATTTATCTTGTGACATTCCTGCTATCGTTGACTACGCAAAAGAAAATGGTGGATTAGTTGCCGGCAAAGATTTTAAAACTGGGCAGACCTTAATGAAAACTATTTTAGCCCCAGGGCTTAAAGCTAGAGCGCTTGGTATTAAAGGTTGGTTCTCAACAAATATTTTAGGAAATAGAGATGGAGAAGTTTTAGATCATCCTGACAACTTCAAAACAAAAGAAGTTTCAAAATTAAGCGTTTTAGAACAAATTCTTGAGCCAGAAAAAAATCCTGTTTTATACAAAGATTTATACCATAAAGTAAGAATCAATTATTATCCTCCTCATGGTGACAACAAAGAAGGTTGGGATAATATTGATATCACAGGCTGGTTGGGTTATCCAATGCAAATCAAAATTGATTTCCTTTGTCGAGACTCAATCTTAGCAGCACCGATTGTGCTAGATTTAGCATTATTTATGGATCTAGCACAACGAGCAGGAATGAGTGGAATTCAAGAATGGTTGTCTTTTTACTTGAAATCACCTCAAGTTGGAAAAGGACTTTATCCTCAACATGATTTATTCAAGCAAAAAGAAAAATTGCATAATACTTTGCGCCACATGGCTGGTGAAGATTTAATCAACCATCTTGGTTTAGATTATTATCAAGACGAAGCGTAAATGCGAAACATTGATTTTTTAGCAATTGGTCATGTCTGTCATGATTGGACTCCTTCAGGAAATATTTTAGGAGGCACAACATCATATGCCTCTTTTTTTGCTAGAAAAATGAATTTACAAACTGCAATTTTAACAAGTTTTGGAAGTGATTTTGAATTTCAAAATCGCTTCCAAAATATCACCCTTCATTCCATCCCTTCTAAAAAAACTACGGTTTTTAAAAACGTTTACGATGGTTCTCATCGCCAGCAATTCTTACTGAAAAAATCTAATAATATATCTACAATCCATATTCCTGATGATTTCCAACAACCAAAAATGGTACTATTTGGGCCAATAGCAAATGAAATCGATTTCGAAATTTTAGATATATTTGACAATTCAATGATTGCAATTTGCCCACAAGGATGGATGCGTAGATGGGATTCAAACGGAAAAGTATTCAATCAAATATTAAAGGATTGGTCTGTTTTTCAAAAAGCTGATATAATTATCTTAAGTGAAGAAGATTTGAATTTTCAATTATATTTAATTCCAAAATTAGCTTCCCTTATTAAAATATTAGTCATTACTAAAGGAGAAAAGGGTGCAGATGTTTATTTCGAAAACAAAAAACACACGTTTCCAATTTTCCCATCCAACATGGTTGACCCAACAGGTGCAGGAGATATCTTTGCCACTGCTTTTTTAATTCGATACTTTGAAACTAATGACATTCCCCTATCTACAAATTATGCAAATGCTGCGGCAAGTTTTTGTATCGAGAAAAAAGGAACTGAGGGAATTGTTAGTCATAAAGATATTATAAACCGTACTTATAAAATTAAAGAAGGATGAAATTACTCCATAAATTAAATGCCTCAGTTTTAGGTGCTGGTTACACCCCTTTTGCACCGGGAACGATGGGCGCATTAGTCGGAATAATAATTTTATTTTTGATAAAATGGCAACAACCTAATCTTCAATATTTCACTTGGGGATTACTTTTAGCAATAATAATATTTACTCTATTTGGTGTATGGAGTACTAACGAAATGGAAACAGAATGGGGGAAAGATCCATCCAAAGTTGTAGTCGATGAATTGATTGGGGTTTGGGTTGCTGTACTTTGGATTCCAGCTGAAACGCAATGGTTAATTTTAGGGTTTATTCTTTTCCGTTTTTTCGATATTGCTAAACCACTAGGAATCAGACAATTAGAAAAAATAAAAGGAGGTTGGGGAGTTATGCTTGATGATGTAGGAGCTGGAATTTACGCCAATATCGTTTTACAAGTCATTGTTTACTTTTGGAAATGAAAAATCAAAACAAACTAATTGATGAACCCTTATAAAATTCTAATTTGAACAAAAAATCAGGAACTGAAGAATTTCTTACAGCACAATTTGCAGCTTTTATTGGAACTGCAATTGACTTTGGTGTAGTTATTTTTTTGACTGAAATAATTGGCACTTGGTATGTAATTTCAAATGCAATCGGAGCAGCTTTTGGAGCAATTACCAATTTTTTTTTAGGCCGAAATTGGGTCTTTAATTCAACTAATAATAAAATAGCCAATCAAGCATTTCGTTATTTTTTAGTTGCAACTGGAAGTATGATTTTAAATACTTTAGGAGTTTATTTGTTGACTGAATTTACAGCTTTAAATTATATTTATTCTAAAATAATCGTAGCAATTTTAATTGCTTTCACCTTCAATTTCTTGTTGCAAAAGTATTTTGTTTTTAAGTAATTTTCTTCAATTTATAAATTTAGCTCCTAACAACATAGTCAAACATACTTAGACCGCGGAAAGGTTACAACTTTAGAATTTTAATATTTTTAAACCATACTTTATCATTATGATCTTGCAACGAAATATGCCCTTTTTTTGATAAACCAAAATCAGGCATATCTTTAAATTTACTATTTGCTACCATAGCTCTCCATTGATCAGTATGCATCTCATATTCAACGACTTTTCGTCCATTTAACCAATGTTCCACTTTTCCATTATTAGAAATCAATCGGACTTTATTCCATTCCCCTGCTGGCCTAACAACAACATATTTACATTCAATCATATCGTATAAGTCTGCTGATCGATGTGTTGGGTATTTTGTATCAGGATGGCAAGTATCATCGAGTACTTGCATTTCAGGACCAGTTAACCAAACTGAATGATACTTCTCATCTTCAACTACGTTAAACATGATTCCACTATTACCACATGCACCAATTCTCCATTCTAATCTTAACTCAAAGTTATCATATTCATTCTTAGTAATGATATCTCCTCCATCTTTAGCAGACCAAGATCCATCTGTATTTTGTCTAGAATCTAAATGAATTGCCCCATCATCAATAATCCAACCTGATCCAATCGTCTCTTTTTTATAGTTCCTCCAACTCCCAAAATCTTTTCCATTAAATAATAATTCCCAGCCAGCTGATTTTTCAAAATCTGCTAATTCATTATCAATATTTTTTGCAAATGTATTGTTGGAACTAAAACCAGGTTGATTTTCAGGAATAGAATTCATCGTGTACCAACCTTCCGTTGTCCATAATTCATTATTCTTTTCACTAACAAAGTGATTTTTCAACTGGACATGTAGAACACGATTTTTTTTCATTCCATTCAATTCCAAAAATACTTTTTTTCGATCTTTAGAAACATTAACTGAAACTATTTTCAAGTTTTCTTCATTCAATTTTGGACCACCATACTCTTCCGTTGGAAGATACATCCATTGATCTATTCGGTAGTCATTTTTACTCCATCCATCACCAATCGCCAATGACTCAGTAAATTCAATTTCTACTCCATTAGTTTTAGCACGTACTGCTAACATTTCAAAGGTAGGAGTTTTATTATATTTTAACCGTTGAACTCCATACCACAGCTTATTTGTTTGTGCCCAATTCCCAGGATTCCCAATACAACCAACATAAAGTGCACCATCTGAACCCCAAACCATTCGATTTACACCACCCTCTAATCCTTGAATAAATCTAAACACACAACCTTGATATTCACCGTTGACCTTTTCTACAAAAACTCTTTTCACCCCTCCATGAGTTACTTCCCCATGAATCATTTGGCCTTTATAAACTCCATCATTCAGTGCTAAAGGAGTGCTTGGAGAATTTCCTATTTCATCTTGTGGCAACCAAACCACAGGTTTTTTTTCTATTAAATCAGACGTTCCTTCAAAATCAACTGACCGTGAACCATACCATGATCCTTTTTTCACATGGACAATCTTACTTGATGGTAACCAATCACCTTGATTATCAGCAACAAAAATTTCATTATCAATACCTATTCCTATGCCATTTGGTGTTCTAAGTCCGTGCGCTAAAAATTCAACTGTCCCATTTTCTTTTGAAATTTTGACCACCTTTCCTCGATCTGGTTCTTGTGGGTTTTTACTAGCTCCCCCTGGCATAATCCCAGTAGCCAAAGTAGCATAGAAGTATCCATCTTTATAAACTAAACCAAAAGCAAACTCATGAAAATTAGCGGATACCAACCAATCATTTGAAACAGTCTGATATTCATCCATTATACCATCACCATCAATATCTTTTAACCGAGTTAATTCTTGTTTTTGTAAAACATAAATATCACCATCCACCACTTTCACCCCCAAAGGCTCAGCAATTCCATCTGCAATTTTAAGGGCTTTCATTTTGGAAGGATTTCCTCCTTGCACGCCTTCAATCGTATAAATCGCACCATCAGCATCCCATGTACTCACTACCAATTTCCCGTCAGGCAAAAAATCCATTCCGCCTACTTTTGGTAGAAAGTCGTCAGGACGTGCTTGACTCAAATCATAACTTGGATGAACGTCTGTTAGTGCAAGTCCATCCCCGGGGATACGCAAACCATTCACCATCGGTAGTTTATAATCTTTAAATCTATTTTGCAAATCTTTGTCATGCATCATAGAACCTATATCCATTTTCATAAATCCATCTTGGGAAGCAGCTTTCCACTGCAAGATCACACTTTTGCCACCATAACCTTGAAAAAATTCTAGGTGCAACTGATGTAAACCTTTTTTTAGGGCAACACTTCCATCTACCAATTCTGCACCATGTAAACCACCATTATCAACAACTTGTTTTCCATCAATTAACAATTGAGAACCGTCATCACTAATTAATCTAAAAGTATACACATCATCCTCTGGTATAATTAAATAGCCATCTCCGATCAGAGCAAAGTTGGATTTTAAACCTTTAAAGTCTGCATCTAAAAAAGACAAATGTGGACTAACTCCAGCATAAATTGGTTTCTTTTTTAAATTCAAATCTGCCAATTTCAAAAGGTCATTTTCATATTGTTGAATTTGAATAAGCAATCCTGGCAATAATGTTTTTCCCTCCACATTTACTGCCTCCATATAAGTTTTAGTATTTTCAGAGTAAGTTGCATTTCCATCTTCTGATTCACTTTCTGCCAACCCTAAAATATAATCCACCATTTGCTCTGCATCAGTTGCAGATAAATTAGGATGTGCACTCATCAATACTTCACCCCAATTCCCGGAGCCTCCATGCTGAATTTTTCCAACTAGGGTAGCTATATTTTCAGGAGTATTAGAATACCTTTTTGCTATGTCTACGTATGAAGGTCCAATCGTTTTCCTTTCCGTATTATGACAAGCTTTACAATCAGTTTTATCAATTAATCTCTCTCCCAACGTTTTTTCCACCTCAGTTACAACCTTATCCCCAGGCTTTATATTTTGATTTTCTATTGTTGGTTTTTTCACAAAAATACAAGCAAGTCGAGTTTTTCCAGAAGTATTCATTTCTAAAGTTGCTGCTAAATCTAAAGTAGTAATCGCCCCAGTTATACGAGATTCCTCTTTTGTAAAACTTAAATTACCATTAGTAATCACCTTCTCTTTCGAAACAATAGAGCTTGCATTTGTTTTCATCGATATTTTTGTTCCAACAGGAACATTTAAAAAAGTAAAAACCCTTTCGAATCCAGGTTGCCCTGAATCAGATTCAATGTACTCAGGCCTTTCAGCCACGCTTATTACTTGATTATTTCCTAGGTCTAAATCATATAATATCTCTACTTGGCCATTAAGTTTTCGATGTCCTTTGTAAATAGCTTTTGGTGTTTCCTCTTTTCCATTTGTCAATACTCTCCATGGATTTTCATACTCATTAACCAAATAAGCATTCCCTAAACTCACCGGCTGAGGTCCGTGGTATGTATCATAAACTGCACCAGTCAATTCTACATTTCCTTTCCAAACTTTATACAATGAACCGTTATCAGCATGATAGGCAGCCCACATATTTTCATCTAAAGCTAATGTCAACATCCTAGGTTGCAAATCCAAAACAGATCTAAAAACCCAAGGTTGAAAAGGACGATCTGCATCAAAATCAGATTTTACATCTTCTTGACAACTGAATATAGAAATAAGAAAAAAAAGAAGGGAAAGACAAAGTAGCTTTTTCATGATTTAGGTTTTTCGTTTTTACATAACACCAGTAAAGTGAATTCAAAGATATATAATATGACTATAATTACAATAATTTTTAAACTGGGATTTTCAAGTTCTATCAGGAGTTTAAATATTGATATTTAAACCTAAGTATCAGGAAATTTAAAAAGAAAATATATCAAACATTGTTGATAACTAATTTAAAATAAAATAGGTTCAGCCCTTAAATGTTAGCGATCTTAAAATTTAAACCATTAAAAAAAAAGCTCTACATTTGTACGCTTTTTGAAAAAATTAATAAAATCAAATATAATTATCTATGAAACCTACACTTTTAGTTTTAGCTGCCGGAATGGGTAGCAGATACGGAGGATTAAAGCAATTAGACGAGGTTGGCCCAAATGGTGAAACGATCATTGATTATTCAGTATATGACGCTATTCGAGCTGGTTTTGGAAAAGTTGTTTTCGTTATTCGTAAAAATATTGAGAAAGCATTTAAAGAAAAAGTATCTAATAAATTTAAAGGGGAAATTGAAGTAGCTTTTGCCTTTCAAGAAAAGGATGCTAAAATTGAAGGCATTGATAAAATGCCTGATCGGGAAAAACCTTGGGGGACTGGGCATGCTGTTCTAGTTGCTCAAGATTTAGTTAATGAACCATTCGCAATTGTAAATGCTGATGATTATTATGGAATAGAAGCACTACAAAAAGTTGCTGACTTTTTGATAAATGATTGTAATGAAAAGCATTATTCAATGGTGGGTTTTCATTTAAAAAATACGATTTCTGAAAACGGTTCTGTCTCTCGAGGAGTTTGCTCAACAGATAAAAATGATTGTCTGTCAACTGTGACTGAACGCACAAGCATACGAAGAATTGATAAAACTATTTGTTACGAGGAAAATGGTGAAAAAATCTTTTTGAAAGATGATACTATTGTATCCATGAACCTTTGGGGGTTTCACAATAATATTTTTGAGCATACTCGTAAAATGTTCGTTGATTTTGTAAAAAACAATCCTGAAGATCCTAAAGCTGAATTTTATATTCCACTAGTAGCCAATGACTTATTGGAAAAAAAGGCTATAGAGTTAAAGGTATTAACTTCTACTGAAAAATGGTACGGTGTGACGTATAAAGAAGATAAAGATGATGTGGTGACTGCTATGAAAAACCTTCATAGTAGTGGAAAATATCCAAAAGCATTGTGGAATATTGAGATTGATTAACTCGGGATTTAAAAAAAAATGAATTTTGAATGAAGTAAAATCAAGCATTCTTTACTCTTTTTTTAAAAATATAGATGAATGTAAAGTCATTCCTTATGGTTCAGGGTTAATTCACCAAACCTTTTATTTACACCAACCAGAAGGAAACTATATATTACAGAAAGTCAATCATCATGTTTTTAAAAACCCTATTGATCTAGTTAATAATATTGAGGTAGTAAGTAACCATCTCAAACAAAACCACTACCCTAAATCCGTTTTAAATATTAGAAAATGTTTAAACGGAAATTTAATGTTACAAACTACTAAAAATGAGTATTGGAGAGTTTTTGACTTCATAGAAGACACTCAATATTTCTCAAAGCCTGAATCCAAAAAACAAATTTATCAAACAGGAAAAAGCTTTGGAGAGTTCTTGGCATTCTTAAAGAATCTACCAATTAAAAAAATAAATCCATCCATTCCAAATTTCCATAATACAAGACTGAGATTTCAAAATTTTGAAAAAGCTATCCAAAATGATAAATCTAATAGAGTTAAAACTTCATCTCAAGAAATTGAACAAATTAAAAAATGGCATTTTATCCTTGAAGATTTTGAAAAATTAGACACTCCAATTAGAGTTGTTCATGCTGATCCAAAAATCAGTAATTTACTATTTGACCATAATAAAAAAGTCAAAGCAGTAATTGATTGGGACACAATTATGCCGGGATTTTTGCTTCATGATTTTGGAGACCTTGTAAGAACAGGAGCCTGCGAAGAAGATGAAGAATCTACCAATTTTGGCAAAATAAAAATTTCACCTTCTTACTATGGTATATTAAAAAAAGGTTTCTTGGAATCTACTAAACTTTGGTTAACAAAAGTTGAGGAAGATAATCTATTACTTGGTACAAAAATCATTATTTATGAACAAGCAATCCGATTCCTTACTGACTATTTAGAGGGAGATCAGTACTATAAGACTTCTTACACTAATCAAAACATTAATCGAACGAAGAATCAAATTGAACTACTAAATTCTATCTTATAGTGACAAGTGGCTTTCTAAATTATTAAAAAAGTAATCATTTTTGGTGAAAATTCATTTATAAATTCCAATAAATGAAATAGCATCTAACTCCTCCATATCCCGTACTTGATAAATCTTTTGATCGAGCAATTCCTCCATATGTTCATATTCAAAACTAGCAAAATCACTAGAAGCTAATTTCTTTTCCTTCAAAAAATCCTCTCCTAATATCAATCCAATTTTACCATAATCCTCAAAAAAATATTCTTGGAGCAATGGTATTATTTTATTAGCAAAAACACTTTTCAACTCTGCAATGTTTTTGACTTGCAAAAAATACGAGTGTCCGATCAAATGATTATCATCCAAAAGAATCGATATTCTTTGATTAATTTTGGCTAGCATACTTTTTAAATCAACACCAGCAATAAGTTCTTGATTAAATAATTCTAAATTAGGTTTTTGTTCAACAAATGTAAACCTCCTCCGAAATGCAGAGTCTAAAGAATCAACACTTTTATCGGCCGTGTTCATCGTACCAATGATATGTAGATTAGGTGGTACACAAAAGTAGGTCTTTGAAAAAGGCAATACAATTTTTAATGCTTCCGGATTACTCTCTCTTTTATCTTCTTCGATAAGGGTGATTACATCCCCAAAAATCTCAGCAGCATTCCCACGATCGATTTCATCTATAATTAAAACGAACTTATTAGCTCTATTTTTTGCCACTTCTGAAAGGTTGCTTAATTCAAAAGCATCAATACCTTCTTCTGGCAATTGAACATCTTCTTGATCTTCCTCCATTAATGCTTGGACAAAACTTGGCTCAAACTTTTTCAACTCATTAAAAACTGACCAATATGCTCTCGTATTTACCCCTCCCAACAAAAGATTAATGTCATTTTGAGTGTGTTTAATATCATCAATAGATTGGAATGTTTTGTACAACTTCTTCAACTTGGTTTTAAATATAGTATAAGCCAAAAATGAATTTTCAGGTCGAACTGTCAAATTTCCATTACGAGCCATCTTTTGTAAAAGCATTCTTTTTCCTGTTCTAGATCCAAATGAATTAAAATCTTCACTCTCCAGATACAAAAGAAATGAACTGTACAAAGCTTCATAATCAATTTTGACCTCTTGCACAGGAATTAAGCTTAACAATACTTCAACTAAATGTCTTTTAGCAGTTAATGAAATATATTTAAAAACTCCATCCTCAACCTCGTACAACAAATTCCCTTGCTGTGTTGTATTTGGTTTTATCCCTTCCACAAAATCTTCATAGCCTAAAGATGGGTGGAATGTTACATACTGAATCCAACCTTCCTCCATATATTCATTAAACCTATGCCTTAATTCCTCCCGAGGTTCTTTTTCCAATTCCTCCATTGTTCGATTTTCAATGATAGAGAGAGCATAATTGATTGTTTGATAGGTTTTACCGGTGCCAGGTGCTCCATAAAGAATCAAATTAAGAGGATGATTCAAAGAGGTTTTTGGATCATAACCTTTCAGCTGTTCTTTCGCCCCCCCTTGCTGTACAACAAAATTAATAATTTCAGTAAATTGTTTTTTAGTAGCTTTATAGTTAGTCCCCGATAGACCTTTGAAAAACCGATCAAAGGACTTACTAAGCGGGACTAAATCTTTAGTAATAGGATTACTCCATAAATTATAATCTATGCTAAGGTGAACCCTTTTAGATTTCTCAGGAACTCCTTTAAAAAAAGGAACTTCCTGTTGTTCAGCCTGATCATTTTCAACATTCGAGGCAACAGTTGCTAATGCATAGCAACCAGCTTCAGCACCAGTTTCCCAAATAATTACCTTATCACCTTTTTTTATTTTTCCCTTATGAGCTTTGACAATAAAAGTTTTTAAAGCTTCTTGCTGAAGAGCTTCCCTAAGTTTAAACTTATTTGGATTACTTTGAAACAACCAATAATTGATTGATAATTTATTTCCCATATCTGTGTTTTATTTTACCAATAATAACGGTTTTATTCTACAATTTAAATATTGAAACGAAAGTTAAGATTCAAAGTTGTTTATTTACATTTGTGACGATAATTATTTTGAAAAATTTTAAACTTCAATGATGGAAGTACCTATTCATATTTTTGAGCCAATTACATTTAAGGCAACTTTAATTACTACTGTTTTTACTTTCTTATCTATTTTTATTTTGGGATTGCTTTATTATTTAAATAAAAAAGAAATGAATTATGAGGAAACCAAAAGACGAGGATTATATTCTATACTTCTAGGAATAGCTCTCCTTTTAACTACTTCTACAGCCATCCTTAATTTTTGGAATAGCTTTGAATTCAAAACAATTAAGCTTTACAAAAATGCCATAGAGACTCCAAGGGGTAAAGTTGCATTTAAGGATATCCAAAATGCATACATTTATATCGACAAACCAATGACTATAACTACCCCTCCGGCTGATTCTTTGATGAGTTATAATCGACTTTTAATTTTAGAGGAATTTGATAAAACCTCACATGTTATGGCCGAAGAGAATTATGCGATTGATGATATCCTAAAAAAAATAAAATTTTTAGTCGAAGAAGATAGGAAGAGCAAGTAATTTTTTTGAATCAAGAAATTTCAAATCATGAAAGTGAAAGTTGCTGTAGTACAAGATGTGCCGTTTTTTTTCAACAAAGAAAAAACTATTCAGAGTGTAAATACATGGGCAAAAAAGTGCTCAGATCAAAATTGTCAGTTGGTAGTTTTCCCTGAATCATTTATCCCAGGCTATCCTCGTGGTTTTGATTTTGGAACAAAAGTAGGAAGTCGATCAAAGGAAGGTCGAGAATTATACTTAGAGTATTTTAAAAATAGCATTGACCTTGAAAGTAGTGATCTTACCAAACTTGAATCTATCGCAGCAGAGAATCAATTATATTTGGTGATAGGGATAACAGAACAAGTCAAAAATACAGGAAGTTTATATTGCTCCATGTTATATATTTCTCCCGAAAATGGATTATTGGGAGTGCATAGAAAAATAAAACCAACAGGACAAGAAAGAGTAATCTGGGCAGAATCAGATGGTTCATCCTTAGTAAGTTTTGACACCTCGATCGGAAAACTGGGAGGATTAATTTGTTGGGAAAATTTAATGCCACTTGCTCGTTTTTCTATGTATCAACAAGGTGTAGAAATTTACATTGCACCAACTGCAGACTCAAGAGACACTTGGACATCTATGATGCGTCATATTGCAATGGAAGGAAAATGTTTTGTTTTAGGTTGTAATCAATTTTTTAAAAAATCAATGTATTCTGAAAAGTACCAACCCTTGGTAGCAAATGAGAAAGAAAAAATATGCCGAGGTGGAAGTATTATAGTGGGACCCAACGGAAAAATAATTGATGGGCCACTTTTTGATCAAGCAGGTGTGTTAATTGCCAATTTAGATTTAGAGGAGATAACTGCCAATAAGCTAGATTTTGATGGAACTGGTCATTATTCTCGAAAGGATATTTTCCAAATAGAAATAAAGAATCAACCAACCATGGTCAAAGAAACGAGAAAAAAAGATTGATAACCTAATCGAAATTCTATTAGTTATTTTTTTGGATAAAAACTGCAATTAATTATTACAATAAAAACTAATAATAAATCATTTAAGTATTGATAATGAACTTATTAACGTATCTTTTAATTATTAAAGATCAAGTATTTATTAGTTTGTAAAAAATGGAAAATATTATTTTTATCACCTGATTTGCACTGCTATTTCCTAACTTATTTTGAAATAATTAAATTGAAAATGAGTATCATTTTATTGATAATTATTGGATTCTCCCTTCTCTTTTTCTTCAAGACAAAGAACACAATCATTCATGAACTATTATACATTCCAAATTTTTGGATTAGAAACTTAAGTGTACAAAAGGATAATTTAATCTCAAAAAAAATAAAATTCGGCAAACATCGCCAGCAATATTTTATTTTTTGCCAACCTAAAAAAAATGTGCCGCTTAAAAAACATGTAATTTTATATTTTCATGGAGGAGGTTGGATGGCAGGATCTCCCGAAATTCTAAAAAGTGCAGGACAACTGTTTGCAAATCATGGATACGTCTCAGTTTTCAGCAATTATCGGAAAGCTCCTTTCTATTCATATCCCGATATGCGAAAGGATATTTCAAGTTGCTTAAAGAAATTAGATCAATATTTAAAAGAAGAGAATTTCAACATAGATAAATTTATCATTGGTGGAATGTCAGCAGGTGCAAATCTAGCAGCCCTTCTAGCCTTAAATGATGCTGAATTAAAAAAAATAAATATATCTCCAAAACAAATAAAAGGCACATTTCTTAGTGGGGCACCAATTGATCTAGAGCAAATGAAATGGTCTTTTCCACTTTATTTTTATGCAGGAAAAAGGAATGCTAAAAACTTTCAAAAAGCTAATCCAATTAACTATTTAACTAAACTAGAATATCATCCAATACTGCTAATCCATGGTAACAGAGATGGATTAGTTCCATTTCAAAATACCACATCTTTTCTACAAAAAATAAATTCAATCAATCCTTTCTTAGCTAAAATTCATATCATAGAAAATGGGACACATATGGATACAGCAAGTTGGAGCTACGAAGACAACGAAGTTAGAAAAACTATCTTAACCTGGCTGGCTGAAAGGGAGTCGGGCATTAATTAATTTAAAACTTGCAATTAAATTGTTATTGAACAATCTATTCTCAAAAATTACTTTTACTAACCCCCCCTATATTTTATCTATTAGGTGAATAATTCAACTAATTGAAACATCTTTTTTGCAAATACTAAATTGATGTTTTTTTTTAAATCAATGAATTGATTTACGCATCTTTGTGGATAATAATGAAATTTTAACCTTTAATAATTAAACGTCAAAAAAAGGTCTTATTAATATTTCAATTTATTAAGGAATCATGAAGGTCTTTTTTACAACTTTGTTAAATTCAACATGTTGTTAGTTAAGCAACCTGCCTCCCGAAACACCTAGGTAAATAGATACAATAAATGGCAAATAAAAAAATATACTCTCGAGGTTATCGTATTCGAAAAGCATATTGGACTGCATTTGTAGTAATGATAAGTTATGTCAAATTATCTCTTTTGGGTAAAGTCTTTGGCAATCATTATTATCAAGAAAGAATTGGTGCCGTACATTTTAAAAACGCTAATCGGGTAAAAATAACAATACTAAAATTAGAAGGTTTATTTATTAAAGTTGGTCAACTTTTATCTATCCTAAGTAACTTTCTACCAGAAGCATTTCAAGAACCTTTGGAGGCATTACAAAACCAAATTCCTCCAAGGCCATTTGGAGAAATTGAGAAAAGAATTGTAAAAGAATTAGGAAAAAAGCCAGATGAACTATTTTCTTTTTTTGATAGAACGCCACTCGCATCAGCCTCTATTGGACAAGCACATAGAGCTACCATGAAAGATGGGACAGCAGTTGTCGTAAAAGTTCAACATGCTAATATTGAGAAAATCGCAAAGGTTGATTTACGAATCATGGAACGATTAACCAATATACTGTCTTATTTCTATAAAGTAAAAGGAATCGAATTTGCCTATACTCAAGTGCAGAAAATGATTCGAGAGGAGTTAGACTTTAATAAAGAAGCCTTGGTGATGGAACGTGTACGAAAAAATCTGAGTGGCGAAAATGGCTTAGTTATTCCCTCTGTCCAAAAGTCATTTTCCACTACAAGAGTTTTAACAACTACTTTTTGCGACGGGGTTAAAATCAATGATATTGAAACTATCAACAGGTGGAATATTGATAAAAAGGAATTAGGGAATAGATTGGTTCACGCATATTGTCAAATGGTTTTTGGAGATGGACTTTATCACGCGGATCCACATCCAGGAAATATTTTAGTACAAAAAGATGGAACGATTGTATTGCTTGATTTTGGAGCTGTAGGAACTTTACAACAAGAAATGAGAGAGGGGTTTTTAAAGTTAATTGAAGCTGCCTCTCAGAATGACTCAGAAAAAATCATTGATGCTTTACAAAGCTTAGGATTTATTGCTTATGAACGAAATGCTGAAAAAATAGCAGAAAAAGTGATTGTTGCCTTCCGAAATTTCTTGCAAAATGAAGTTGAGTTTGATGGATTAAACTTTAAAGATTTAAAAGTAAACCCTTTTCAATCAAGTCTTTTTAATTTGACAACTGAAATTGGATTAAAAGGAATTGCCAATACAGTACAAGTTCCAAAGGAATATGTTTTACTGAACCGGATGGTTACTCTGCTCCTTGGTATTTGCAATACACTTGATTCTAGTATCAATCCAATTGATGTTGTGAAGCCCTATTTTCAAACATTTATCTTGGGTGAGTCTGGCGACATGGTGCAATTCGCTAAGGATTTTATTAAAAAATCTGCCACTACCCTATTAACTATTCCAGGTGACTTAGGAGATGTTTTAAATAAAGCAAGAAGAGGAAAATTAGAAATACAATTGCCAATTGAAGTTGAAAAGGCTAAATTATTTTATGCTTTAGGGCAACAATTAGTATTTTCCATTTTAATTATAGCGTCATTTGGTTTTTCCTATTTATTTTTTCAAAATAGTGAATTATATTTAGGGAAATGGGGTTTAGGTGCATCAGGATTTTTTGGCTTTTTATTAATTCAAGCTATTCGCAGAGGAAATCGAATTAAAAGAATGCTTTGATAGGATACTCAAAATTAATGATATTTAAACTAAAAATGATCGAGCACTATAATAAATGATCGAGTACTTTTTCTATAATAAACTCTTTACCGAATTAATGTAACATCTCCCGACAAAAACTCTTTATTCCCATTTTTCAAAATATATTCAATCACATAAACGTAAACGTCACTGACTGCTGCCTTACCATCTATTGTACCATCCCAACCTTGCTGATTCCTTTTACTAAACACCTCAGCGCCCCACCGATTAAATATTTTAAATTGAATTACCTTTATCGAAGATCCTGTTACAGGCGCAAAATAATCATTCAATCCATCACCATCAGGTGTAAATATATTGGGCATGGTCACCTTGCAATCTTCAACTCCTTCAACCTCCAAACTAATTGTTTCGGACAAACAAGCATTACTGATCGTCAATTCGTAAGTTCCGGGTTGAGAAATGATATAAACATCATTAGTAGAATTGTCTTGCCAAGTTAATTCATTATTAGAGTCCGTCTGAACCATTAAATCAATAGTTTCACCAGCACAAAGAATAGTAGTAACAAAAGAAGGTTCTATCTGATAATCAATGATAGATGTACTAACCTCAATATTAAATGTATCCATAAATACATTATCACAAGCATCTGTACCCATACCGAAATAAGTAATATTTCCTGAGGGTGATGCAACAGGATTGGTAAGATTTGGATCACTCAAGCCAATAGATGGTGTCCATGAATAATTATCACTTTGTTGTGATGCACTTAATTCAACTGCATTTCCTTCGCAAAGACTAATTGTTTGATTCGAACCAGATGTGCTGCCTTCTGTTGAATCAAAGCAGACTGATTGCACATTGGTTTCTCCACCTGTAGAAGCTGTAAATCCCCAATAGACAATGGGATCTCCTCCGAAAATATCGGTAACAACATCACCAGAATAGCTCAATCGCAATTCACAATCAAAATAAACTTCCAAAAGTAAATTGCTAGAATTCCAAGAAATTCTCACAGGATGATAATTACAATCTTCTATATTATCTGTATTCGCTGCATTAACCGGTCCCGCTAAATTATTTACATTATTATGGTTCACATTTCCATCACGTAATATGGCAATATGATCTGCAGATACATCCCCATTAACATCATTTCTATAAGTATCAAATTCTATCGCGATCGATGGATCAAAACCAATACCATACCCAATATCACCTCCTGCCTGACCAAGTATATTAGAGTTATTTTGTAAAACGAAAACCATCCCATCTGCTCCAATATCGTTGCATCCCAAATTCAAGTTAAAATTAAAGTCAAAAGAATTGGTTAAATCAATTTGATCTTCTTTCCAAATTGAGGCTATCTGGGCGACTGCAGCCGAAGTAAGTTGGTAACAATTTTGATCTAGTTGTGTAGCTGTTCCATTCAGAATAAACTGACCTGGTAATGGAGTCATAGAAAAAAATAAAAAAGATAAAATAATTATTACTGATCTGAATTTCTTTTCCACAAATATATTTTCTTTCATTTTCCTATGATAAATTTAGTGACGTAAGCAACTATAGTTTTTCAAATAACATAAAATCAAATTTACAAACTTATTTCTCCATTTGAGGAACTAGATATTACGATAAGACTACTCAAATTAAATATTTAGGGATTTTTTTGATGAAAAATGCATCAGAATTTACTAAAAGTAAGTACCTAAAAAAAGTAATAAAATTCGTGCTAAAATATTAAAAAAATTGGATTAAAAAACTAGACAACCCAACTGTAATAAATAAGTAGCTTGGAATTAATCGATTAGGATTTTTTTTCAGTATTTGATTATCAGACCTTCTCTATTCCGTTTTCAAAATTTACTTCAATCTGCTTGGCAGTCAAGTCTTCCATTTTATCTCTTTCTCGAATCAAGTAATCTTTACCCTCATAAATCATCACCTCTGCTGGCTTAAACCTTGAATTATAGTTACTCGCCATCGAAGAACAATATGCCCCTGCATTATGAAAAACTAGAATATCACCTTCTTGAATTTCATTAATCCTACGATTCACACCAAAAGTATCTGTCTCACAAATATATCCAACAACTGTATAAATTCGTGGTTTTGCATTTGGTTTTGACACATTTTGGATTTGATGATAAGAATCATAAAACATCGGTCGAATCAGATGATTTAAACCAGAGTCTACTCCTGCAAAAACAGTGGACAGGGTTTGTTTAACCACATTTACTTTGGTAAAAAAGTATCCAGACTGGCTCACCAAAAATTTCCCAGGTTCGAACATTAATTTTAAATCTCTACCGTAGTCAGCACAAAATTGATTAAATCGTTCAGAGATTTTCACTCCTAAATCTTCAATATCTGTTTCAATATCATTCTCTTTATAAGGTACTTTAAACCCACTTCCAAAATCAATATATTTTAAATCTGTAAAATCCTTAGCAATATTAAAAAGGATTTCAGCACCCATCAAAAATACATTCGCATCCATTATATCTGATCCAGTATGCATATGAACACCTTCCACTTTTAAGTCAGTTGCTTTTAATACCCTTTTAACCAGAGGCATTTGATGAAATGATATTCCAAATTTAGAATCAATATGTCCAACCGATATTTTCGAACTCCCTCCCGCCATAATATGTGGATTGATTCGGATACAAACGGGTACATCTTTAAATTCTTGACCAAATTGTTCTAAAATTGAAATATTATCAATATTGATTTTTACACCAAGTTCTGCTGCCATTCTTATTTCATCAAGAGAAACTCCATTTGGGGTATAAATAATATCTTCGGGAGAGAAACCAACTTTCAAACCCAATCTAACTTCTTGGATGGAAACTGCATCTAATCCTGAACCTAACCGTTTAAAAAATTTTAAAATACTTATATTTGTCAATGCCTTACATGCATAATTTATCTTAATCTGTTTGACATCAAATGCATTTACCAAGCGATCATATTGACGCTTCATCATGCCTGTATCATAAACATACAATGGGCAATCATATTTATTACAAAGTTCAAGAGGGTCTATCCCTCCATCAAAAAGATAACGGTTACCTTCAAGATTCATTTCTGATTATTTATGGATTAAAAAATATTAAGACAATTAATATTTATTTGGAAAGGACAAAAAAACGTAAAGATAAAATCTAATCTTACTTTTTTACAAAAAAAGAAAAGAATTAAAATTTACACACCAAAAACTAAAATAATATCATCTTTATTAAAAAGGAAAATTATAAAATAAAATATTGGATTCATTACAAGAACTTTTAATGTTCTCTACATTTCGCCGAAACCAATATTAGTTCACTCGAAAACTATCAATGTGACTGAACAACAAATTATACAAGGTTGTCGTAAGCAAGATCGTCACGCTCAACAAGCGTTGTACCAAAGATATTCTCCAAAAATGTTTGGAGTCTGCAAACGATATTTAAAAAATCATGAAGACGCGGAGGACGTCTTAGTGGAAGGACTCTTTAAAGCTATATCTAAAATTGAGATGTATAAGGGAGCTGGTAGTTTTGAAGGTTGGATTAGGCGCATCATAGTGAATGAAGCTTTAATGCATCTAAGGAAAAATAAAAATTTTAAAATGACGGTGGAGATTAGTAACATTGAAATCCAATCATTTATCACAATTCAAGATGAATTAGAAGCTCAAGATATTTATAATCTATTAGATAAATTGCCAACTGGCTACAGAACGATTTTCAATTTATATGTGGTGGAAGGTTTTAAACATCGTGAGATCGCGGAACAATTAAACATCAGTATTAATACATCAAAGTCTCAATTAATTTTAGCAAAAAAACGATTGCAAAAATTAGTGAGAAGAAATCAAATCCCTGGAGTTGGTGGAATTTTATTATCAATGGTGAGTTCGCTATTATCTATTTTCTAGAAATAATTTTAAGACCACTTTTTAAAGATTTAATTATTAAAAAAAAACGAAATTTAGAGAATATATAATTTCAAAATAATGAAAGATCAAAAAGATATATCCGAATTAATCCGTAACAATCTACACAAGTTGGAGAAACGGCCTTCTGAAAGAACATGGGAGAGATTAGAAAGCAGATTAGACAATCGACGAAGTCATGGTAACACCTTCCTGTACCGGCAAATAGCTATGGCTGCAGCAGTAGTTGCTTTAGTTGCCGTTATTTCACTAATCACAGTTTTATTTGACAAGCAAGAATCTCAATTTGCAAAAATTAACGAATCTAGTTCTGTTAAAAATTGGATAATTCAAGACTTGGAAACAGTCTATACCGATGCAAGAACCAATATTTCACCTACTGCTGACTTTCAGAAAGAGCTGAAAAAAAGATACGCAAATCCTATCCAAGAAGGGCCGCAAGCCAAAAAACTATTAGCTTCCAACAACACTCTTACAAAAAGTGCTTCCAAACCTGAAAGATCTGCAAAGGAATTGAAAGTCATGAAAAAAAATAAAAGAAAGATAGAAGTTGTTGCTAAAACTACTGAAGAAAAACAATTGACTGAAACAAATAGCACCTTTAATACAAAAGAAAACAATAAGTCAAATTCAAATGTTTCGTCAGCTAAAAAATCTAATGATACTGACCTTATAAAAAACTGGTTGACTTTAACTCAACAAATGGAATGGATTATTGGTGCATGGAGAGAAGATAATTCTCTTGTGGAATGGCAAAAAGTTAATAAGTCAACTATCCTTTGTGATGAATTTGTTTTAAAAGAAAAACGGAATATTGGTCTTCAGTTGATAGATTCTAAATCACAAGTGTTCTATAATTTAGTTTTTGAAGAAAAAGATAAAAAGGTTTTTTCCAATAAAAATTCTGATAGGATTATTTTAAAAAACATAAGTACTAATAAATTCACTATGACTTTCCTTCCTGCAAAAGGAAATGAAAAAATAAGAACTTTTGTAAAGTGAAAATTAAAAACTGTTAGAGTTATAAAACATGTTAAGCAAAATTACGTCCAGGTCTAATCAAACCCATCATTTCCTTGAACAGAAAATTAACTCGTTTAAAAAACTTAAAATTAATTTGAATTTCGTTGTTAGCTATGCTTGATTTTTGAAAGGCTTACGCTGAACCCAATCATCTTTTGGATTTAGATAATCCACAATTTGAGAAAGGAACCGATTTGAGACTTTGTTGCGATGCCGTAAATACCAATACATCTCATGGGGCTCTGCCCCAACCGAACTTTTAATCTCTAATGCAGTTCGCGCAAAAACAACACTTCTACATTTTTGATCAAAACCAATTTTAATGATATCGTATAAAATATTTAAATACATTTGATGCTCACGATTAAAAGCTTCATCATATCCTAGAAAGTGAGCTTCAAGCTCATGATAATTTTTTATAGTCGTGAAAAAAGCCGTTAACTCTCCCTCTATATAATAACCGATCATTGTAAAATCAGCACCAAGTTTTGCTTTCAATGCTACAAAATACTTAGGGTTTAATTTTACTAAATTAAATACAGACCCCTCAGCTATCCTCGAGTACAAATCATAAATACGATCTAAATTATCTTCAATATCTTGTATATCAAATACTTTCCTTTGAATTGCAACACCTTTTTTAAAAGCTCGTTTTACCCGTACTCGATATTTGGAAGACATCGCTGCAAGGTAATCTTCAAAATTTTTCCAATCGTCTCTAAAATATAAAACCATATTAGGTTGGGCAGTAAATTCATGGAATTTATTTTTTTCAACTAAAAATTGTTGAGCTTGAGGTCTTTGTCTTTGGTGATATTCCTTAAGATAGGTTAGAGCAATGTAAACTCCTTTTTTATCTAACTCTCTTTGAACAAATTTCATAGTATCATTCAGAATATGAAACTCCTCTTCCACCGAAACTTCCCCTTCCCTAAAGCATATATTGTGACTTTCTCCAGTTAGTAATGCATTTCCGCAGACTAAGGCAGTAATATCTACCTTTTTCGCAAAAAAACTTTTAATAAAGTTGGTGACAATTGATAACGTACTTGGATTCTCTTTTTCATCAGGTTCATTGTTTTCATTAATACTTTTTTCCGCACTAAAATTTCCTACCTGACCAATCGCTACACCAATAGGTTTTGATCTTTTATAGTACAACATATAAACGAAGTGAACATTTTCAGGCGGATTGTTTTCTAAAAGTTGGAGATACTTTTTTTGAAGAAAAAGATTGTGTTCAGGTGCCGCGGCATTCCAGTCACCATTCACATCATTGATTGAATGATAAATTAAAACGCTAATATCTTTTTGTGGTAATAAATATCCGTTGACCATTCCTTTCTAAAAGTCGTTAGTTGATTCTTTGCATCCAAAATAAAATTGACTTTCGTCAAATTAACACTAATTCACAAGAATTGTTTTTAATTTTATCACCTTAACAAGTTCCCATTTACAAGAATATTTGGAGTGAAAATTTATTGTTCTTAAATAGTTTAATTCAAATATTAATTTTGAATTTATATTAACTCTCTCATTAAATTCATTATTGGGGAATACGCCATTTTTCAATTTCTTGCATAGCAAAGGCATCATTTCTCCATCCAATCAATTTAGTAATCCCTAAACCTTTATAATTTAAAAACCAATTTTCAACAATTCGTTGAGCCATATTGTATTTAACTGTAAATGTTTGGTAATCAGTAGCTTGAATAACTTGTTTTTTTGGATCAGCCGGCACGGCTATGATTTTTGTATCTAATTCACCCGAATCATTTAGTAACAATGTTCCAATCGGAATTACTGAAATAGTATCTCCTGTTTCCAAACTTTCAGCGATAACTAATATATCCAAAGCATCACCATCGCCTCCTAGTTCTTCATCCATTAAAGTCGAAGGAATAAACCCATAATTACCTGGATAAGACAAAAAATCAATTACTCTTTCTTTTCCATTTTTAATATCTATTTCAAACCGCTGGGTGGAAGAATTATATTCAATCTTTCGATTAGTCCCAGAGGGAATTTCGATTACAGCCATTATACCTTTCGAGGTAGTTGAGGCTAAATTCTTAAAATCTATTTTGGATTCATTACAACTCCAAAAGATAAAGGTTAAAACGAGTATGATAAAATTAAATTTAATTTTGTTAGTCATATTTAAAATTCTTTCTTTGCTATTCAATTATAATTTGTTGAAGTATTTAATTTTGAAAACAATACATTTCACTTCTTGAGAAAATATCGATAGGTGACAAAATTAATGCACATTATTTGATTGACTTTACAAAATTATCCCAACAAAAGGACGAATTTACTAAATTATACTCAAATACAAATATGAATCTTTTTTATTGAAAATTGTCCCTAGGAAAACAGTTAGGTCTAAAAATTAGAATTAAAACTAAAGTATTTTAGAAATAAATAGAAAAAATCGCATTTTAAAACTTTAAAAAAATCTGACATGAGCAAAGAAAGTTATTTCAACCCTGATGATCTTAAAAAATTTGGAAACATTACAGAATGGCAGGAAGAATATGGTAAAAAATTCTTTGATTATTATGGATCAGTTTTTCAAGAGGGAGCTTTAACTGAACGGGAAAAGGCTTTAATAGCTTTGGCTGTCTCTCACACCGTAAAATGCCCATATTGCATAGACGCCTATTCATCAGATTGTTTAAAAAAAGGAGCAGATGAAGAACAAATGATGGAGGCCGTTCATGTTGCAGCAGCCATTCAAAGCGGAGCTACCTTAGTTTTTGGTGTCCAAATGATGAATAAGGTGAAAAAACTAACCATGTGATAACTGTTCTTCGAAAGCTATAGCTTATTGATTATCAATTAGTTAAATTTATTTAAAAACGATTCGAGAAGAAACTAAATAAAAAATGGCAATTAAACAAAAAGGCAAAACTTTAAAACGAACTGGAAACAATTTATCTGATTCTTTTTTCCAATTAAAAGTATTGAATGGAAAAGAAATCGTGGATTCTAAATACCCTAATTTCTCAAAGAAATTGGACGATAATGGTTTTACTGTTTTGACACCTTCAACTTTAGAAATTTTCCAATTAAATATTGGAAAGTTATGCAACCAAACTTGTGCTCATTGCCATGTTGATGCTGGGCCAGACCGGAAGGAAGAAAACATGGACAAAGCAACTTTGGAAAGATGTTTAGAAATCATAGCAAGTGTACCTACCATCCACACTGTTGATATTACTGGTGGTGCACCTGAGATGAATCCTCACTTTAGATGGTTTGTTGAAGAGTGTACAAAATTAGGTAAACAAGTAATTGATCGATGTAATTTAACGATTATAAAAGCGCATGCAAAATATAGCGACCTTCCTAAATTTTTAGCTAAACACAAAGTTCATATCGTTTCCTCTTTGCCCTACTTTAGTAAAAGTAGAACAGATAGCCAACGTGGTGATGGTGTTTTTGAGGATTCAATTGAGGCGCTTAAATTACTCAACGAAATCGGTTATGGACAAGAGGGAAGTGATCTAAAGTTGGATTTAGTATTTAACCCTTCTGGAGCATTTCTACCAGGATCTCAAATAACTTTAGAATCAGAATTTAAAAGACAATTAAAAAGAAAATATGATATTGTTTTCCATAATTTATTTGCTATCACTAACTTACCTATTGCCCGATTCTTAGATTACCTGTTGGAATCTGGAAATTATGAAGAGTACATGCAAAAACTAGTAGATGCTTTCAATCCTGCCACGATCATGGGATTGATGTGCAGAAATACTATTTCTATCAGTTGGGAAGGATTTATTTACGATTGTGACTTTAATCAAATGTTAGATTTAAAAGTTGCACCAATTAATTCTCAGCATATTGATGAATTTGATATCGAGGCCTTGAAAGAAAGAAGTATTATTTTGAACCAACATTGTTATGGATGTACAGCAGGAGCTGGGTCCAGTTGTGGAGGTGAAATTTCGTAAGATAACAATCTTGATAACCATTATTTTTTTTCAATAACATCCATAGCTTAAATGGGTTAAAATCGCTTTTTATTCAAAAAAAACATTTTTTTAAAAGCGAAAATTGCCTTTATTGAGATTTAAAACAAATATTTCAACTTTAACTTAAAAAAATATCATGTATAATATTATCAAACATTTACATTCAATTAATCGATGGGTCATTTTAGCTCTTCTTCTGATTAGTGTCCTAACTGCATTTTCAAAATGGATCTCCAAAAAAGAATATACTGCTCAAGATAAAAAATTAGCTCTATTTACTTTGATCAGTTCTCATATCCAATTAATACTAGGGATCATACTTTTATTAATTACAGAAAGATTGTTTTTTACTGAAGGCTGGAGAGAAAGTCCGATAAACAAATATTTCGTTTTTGCTCATTTACCAGCAATGATCTTAGGAATTATTTTTGTAACAATTGGCTATTCAATCTCTAAAAGAAAAACAAAATCCAAAGATAAATTTATGTTTACTTGGATATTCTTTCTAATTGGATTATTGTCAATACTAGGTGGAATTCCTTGGGGTATCCATGGCGCTGGCTGGTATTAAACCTCAGATGAATTAATAAATGAATATTAATTTTAATGGTAAAATCTTCCCTTCTGACAAAGCTATTTTTGATAGCCAAAATAGAGCATTTCTTTATGGAGATGCATTATTTGAAACAATTAGGATGTCAGAAGGGAAAATGCCATTCTTAGGTAACCATATAAATAGGTTGTTAAAAGGTTTGTATTTCTTTAAATATAAAGTCCCAAAAAAATATACAACAACATTTTTCCAAAAAGAAATCATTAAAATTGCTTCTAAAAATACTCGAATTCGAATTACTGTTTTTCGATCAAAAGGAGGGCTTTATACTCCCAAAAATAATCGTCCACAATTTCTAATTTCAACTTCTCCACTAAATTCCCCTAATTTTTCGCTCAATAAAAAGGGATTAAAGATCGGGCTTTTTAATCAATTAAAATTACCCTGTAACCCCGCATCTAACCTTAAAACTTGTAATAGCTTACTTTATACTTTGGCAGGATTAAATAGACAAGAACAAAACCTAGATGAAGTAATCTTACTGAATGAAAATGATCGAATTTCAGAGACAAGCAGCTCTAACATATTTTTAATAAAAAAAAACATCATTACAACTCCTTCCCTATCAGAAGGATGTGTAGCTGGAACCATGCGGAAAACAATTTTAGAAATTGCATCTGAGAAAAAATATATTATTCAAGAAACCTCTACTAAAATATCCCAGCTTCAAAAATTTGAAGAAATTTGGCTTTCGAACGCTATCAGTGGAATAAAATGGGTAGTTAAAATTAATCAAAATATCTCCCTTTCCCCTCCCATCCATGCACAGTCGTTCATTGATTCTTTAAATACCTTTTAATTTTATTTAACCCTATACAAATTGTAATTACGAAGATAAATTTTTATTTATCTTAAAACTATACAGCATTTTTATACTTTCCTCTTTTTTTCCCTAAATGATTCGCCGGTAAAAACGAAATATCAAATGTTAATAAGAACATCATTTTACTATATTTACTCAATAGATATTAAAGTGATTCTAATGCTTATATTGGTTCCCCTCAAAGAAAATTTAACCTATCCACCAAAGGCGTTTGATAATTGTAGTGTCAAACATTCTGAAATTAAAATTACGAATATCATGGAATAGAAAATTATGAGGTTGTCAATAAATTAGGAAAAGGCAAGGAGGAAAATTTATCTGGCTTTTTGGAGGCGACGAAAATAACTGGAAAGAATTGGCTGGATAATCTAAAATAGAATGATAATTGGTTTTTCATTAATTACATCAGGTGATTCCTATTATCTTGATGTAGATTTATTATTTTTAGAAAAGTCTGTATTAATATTTATCTATTGCCCAATAGATAAATTTACAGAACTCAAATTAATTAACTCCTAATAATATACAAAAAGCCAAATATTTCAAGCATGAAATATTTGGCTTTTTCACATTTAACGAATGAACCTATTTTGACTCACCTAAATAAAAAACCGCTTTTTCTCCTCCAATATTCACCTCAAACTCACCAGGTTCAGTAATCCATTTATTATCCGAACCTACAAAAGCTAGATTAGAAGCTTTTATTGAAAATGAGATGTCTTTACTTTCCCCTTTTTTCAGCATTGTTTTCTCAAAACCACGTAGGCGTTTAACTGGTGGCGTAATAGATGCAATTTTATCAGAAATAAATAATTGAACTACTTCTTTTCCATCTCTATCTCCATTATTTTTAACTGTTACAGATATAATCATCTCATCATCCATTCCCATATTTTCAGCTAGTTTCAAATTGGAATATTCAAATGATGTATAACTTAACCCATATCCAAACTCATATTGTGGTTGAAAAGCATCCATACTAAAATCTTGATTAATCAAATCAGTTCCCTTGTGGTCGTAAGTCACAAGAGCATTAGAATATCTAGGATAAGTATATGGTAATTTCCCACTTGGATTCACATCACCCAACAATACATTTGCAATTGCTCGTCCACCTTCATCACTAGCCAAGTATGTTTGCACAACACCTGAAGCCAAAGGTTCTATTTCTCTGAATATTCTTGGACGACCCTCAACTAATATTAAAACAATTGGCTTACCACTTTTTGCAAGAGCTCGAACTAAGTCTAATTGAACCTGTGGCAAATCCAAATCATCAATATCACCTGGCTTCTCTGTATAAGGCATCTCACCAATGCATACAACTATAGCATCGACATTTTTTGCAGCTGATGCTGCTTTTGAGGTATTCATATCTTTGTCATAGGTAGTTCCTTCCAGGAATTGAACATTTCCTTTACCTAATTTATCCTCCAACCCTGTTAGAATAGTTTTTTTCTCAGATGAATGGTAGCTGGCATCATTACCTTGCCAAGTCCTACCCCAACCGCCATTTAAAGCTAAAATAGAGTTTGCTGTTGGCCCAGTCACTAGAATTTTAGCATTCTTTGAAAATGGCAATACATTATCTTTATTTTTCAATAAAGTTATACTTTCCTCTGCAGCCTTTAAGCTTGCTTCAACATGCTCATCAGATGCAAATTTTGGGAAATTTTCTTTTGGTAAAAATGATTTCTCAAATAATCCCAACTGTATTTTTAAAGTTAAAATTCTCTCCACAGATTCATCAATCCTACTCATTGGTACTTCCCCTTCCTCCACTAATTCCTTTAACAAAACTGGAAATTCTAAATCCACAGGAACCATACTCATATCTATACCAGCGTTTATAGCAATTTTAATTGCCTCTTTATAATCTGCTGCTACTCGATGCCTTGATGTTAAGTATTTAATATCTTCCCAATCAGATACAGCTAGACCAGTAAACCCAAGTTCATCTCTTAATAAATCTTTTAATATTCTTGGATTTGCGTGAACAGGGATTCCATTTATTTCACCTGAATTAATCATTACAGTAGCCGCTCCAATTTCTATTGCACGTTCAAACATTGGTAAATAGTATTCTCTAAGAGTCACCTCTGGAATAAAAGCTTGTGTTCTATCTTTTCCATTATTAGGACTACTATATCCTAGAAAATGTTTCATACATGCAGCTACTTTCTCTGGATGCCCTATATTATCTCCTTGGTAACCTTTAATAATTGCTTCTCCCATTTCAGTTACTAAGAGGGGATCTTCCCCAAAGGTCTCCCAAAATCGAGACCATAATGGATTTCGCCCTATATCCAAAACTGGAGAGAAATTCCAAGGAATTCCTGAAGCTCTTGTTTCATAGGCAGAAATACCACCCATTTGTGTCGCAAGTGCTGGATTCCATGTCGCAGCTAAATTTATTTCTTGAGGAAATAAAGTAGCGTCAGCGGTATAATTATTTCCATGTATTGCATCAATCCCATATAAAACTGGAATTCCAGTTGGTTTTTCATTAATTGCTATTTCTTGAATCGTAGATATTACATCATGCCATTTATCCTGAGAATATGCATAACCTCCTACATTTAAAATTGAACCAACTCGAAAATCTAATAAGACTTCTTTCAATTTTTTTTCATCCAATTTATTTGGTCTTTCCAAACTGTAAGGAGAACCAACTGAAATCATGTCGATGGATAGCTGAGTCATTTCCCCAACTTTATCTACTAACTCCATCCTTGCCATAATTTCCTTCACCTTTGTTGATATTTCAGTTGATGAGTATTTACTAGGAATTGTGGCCTCTTTAACCTTAATATTTTGACTGTCATTTGGGTTACAACTCTGGTAAAGAAAACCAGAAGTTGCAATTAAAAAAAATAGGAATATGGAAAATCGTTTCATGTTTGTTTTGATATTTTTTTAAAGAAAAAACCTTGCAAAAGTAGAATTTAAAAATTCTCCCTACTGAAAAACCCGCACATAGTCTATATACATCCTCTGAGGGAAAACAGTCGATCCATCAGGGCTACCTGGCCAATTCCCACCTACAGCTATATTGAGAATAAAGAAAAAGTTGTCATTAAACGGATAAGCAGTATTAGTAACATTGGCTGAACTAATGGAAAAGAATTCTTGGTCATTCATTAACCACTTAATATTATCATTTTCCCAAATAATACTAAATACATTAAATTCATCTGAGTACTTGCTTCCCCCTGACAATGTAAATCCATTCCCTTGGTAAGTACTAGGATTCCCCTGGTTTCCCCAATGAGCAGTACCATGAATTCTATTTGGTTCATGACCAACTAATTCCATTATGTCTATCTCACCGCATGCTGGCCATCCATCTGTGAATATATCAGCACCAAGCATCCAAATCGCTGGCCATATACCTTGCCCCTCGGGTAATTTAGCGCGTACATCAATTCTTCCATAGATAAATTCTTGTTTACCGGCTGTGATCATTCGTGCAGATGAATAACTACTTCCTGAAATACTTTCCTCTTTAGCCTCGATGATTAAGTTTCCATCAGACACATATGAATTGTCTGAACTACTAGTGTAATATTGTAATTCATTATTCCCCCAACCACTATTACCTATTTCATGGGTCCAATTATTCAAGTCAATTTGGTTTCCATTAAACTCATCTGCCCAAACCAAGGTCATACCTGCATAGGAATTAGGAGTAGTATATCCAGAAGAATTAGTTGGCAAAAATGTATCATCGTTTCTAATGGTACCAACTTCACTTTCATCTTCTAAACTAGCGTTGGTTGGATTCGATAAAAGAATTTCAAATTCTTCATCGCCTTCACTTAATGTATCGGCAACAATTTCAACTGAGATAATTTGCTCCATAGTTCCTGAGAAGGTCAATGTGCCATTTTGAGCAATATAGTCTTCTTCTTGAACTGCAGATTTGTCATTTGTGGTAAAATCAACTGTAACATCCGCGGAGCTAGCTTGAGAAAGCCTCACTTTGAAATCAAAAGTAGAATTTATATCTCCCTCAAATTTTGAAACCGGAGAAATGGTAATTTTTGTTATTGATGTTCCACCTCCATTACCACCGTTTCCGCTGTCATCATCCTTTCCACAAGAGGAAACTAAAAGCATTGAAATAATAAAAAGAAATAAAAACGGAATATTCTTTTTCATAAGAAATATAATTATTTTTTGAAAGATATTAGATTTAAATTACCTATTTTTTGGTCAATAGTTCACTTTTTGTTTTATGATTTAAACCATAAACCCTAACATAGTCAACCTGCATTTTTTGAGGAAAGAGGGAATCATCCACCCCCATTCTCCCTCCCCAATTCCCTCCAACAGCAAGGTTCATAATTAAATGGAACGTTTGGTCGAAAGGATATTCTGCGAAAGTTTTGTTTTCGTTATTAAAGGTAAAATACTTTTTGTTATCAATGAAAAAATCAATTTTATCTGCACTCCATTCAATAGAGTAAATATGAAATTCTTCATCTACATCTGGAATATATACTTTGCCCCCTACTTGAGTTCCAGTAATGTGGTTGTAAGCGCTTGTATGAACTGTCCCAAAAACTGTATCCGGATTGTAACCTACATGTTCCATGATATCAATTTCTCCACTTTTCGGCCAAATACCATATTCATTATTCGTTGGAAGCATCCATACAGCCGACCAAGTTCCAAGTCCTGATGCAGTTTTAGCACGAACTTCTATTTTACCATGCACCCACTCTCCCTTATGTTTACTCACTAATCTAGCAGATGTAAATGATTTGTTTTTGAAACCCTCTTTGTGTGCCTCAATAGTTAAGACACCATTTTCAACCCTAGAATTCTTCAATGAATTAGCTTTGTAATACTCTAACTCATTGTTTCCCCAACCACATATATCAGGACACCCATCCCCTACGTCATAACTCCATTTATCTGGATTAGGAAGACCTTCGTAGTCAAACTCATCTGACCAGACAAGTTTTATTTGTGTATCTTTTGTTATCTTTTTATTTGATTCTTCACAGCTTTGAAAAACTAAAAGGAAAAAAAACAAACTAAAAAGTAAAAAAACACGATTCTGTATTTGCATTTTTGTAAGTCTTAATATTATTAGTTAGATCTGTAGATAAACCTCCATATTCCAGCTCCCATGTTAACTTCTAATTCCATGTATTTACCATCAAAATCTTGCCCTTTGTCAATAATGTCATAGGTAATTGAACTAACTGGATCAGGCCCAGAAAGTTCTGACCCATTTACCGCTTTTGGCAAGCCCATAAAAGCCCCTAGACCTATAACTTTTAATTGTTCAGGATTACCTTCAATAACCTGGTATACATGAGTACCAGATCTCCAAGCCTCAGCACCACCAGTCAATTGATCATCGGTTACACATTCAAAATTAAACCCCATGTAGTCTTCAGCCCACAAATCTCCCTTGGTATCATAAATCATTTCACCAGCAGTGTTAAAAATCCACTCATCATCAAAAGCACAATATCTTGTTGCAACATCATCTGCTGGATTAGACCACCACGTATCTCCTGATCCATCATCTGGACCTACCCAATATGCTCCAGCATCTTGAAGTAATGACCAACCTTGCTCATCACATCCTGACAAAAACTCTATCAAAGATCCAGGTGCACAAGGTTGTGAATCATCTTCTGCTACATTTACCAGTTGTGTCCCTGCCCCAAACCCACCATCATTAAATGCTCTTAATGTGACTGTGTAATCTCCCTTTGAAGGGAAATAAGCTTGAACTTCCTCTCCAACTGCAGTCTCTCCATTACCGAAATCCCATTGGTATAAAAATGTTTCAGAAGTTGTGTTCTTAAACGTGAACACATTAGTTTCAGTAGTGCTTGGGATTACAGAAAAAGAGACATTTGTTGGAACCGGAGGCAATAATAAAGCATCATCTTGTTGTGGTTCACAACCAGAAGTCAACAATACAATTACAAAACTAATTATTGGAAATATATTTTTCATTTTAATATTTTTTTCTTTTGTTAAAATAAGGTTAAAAAAGAGTAGCTGATTAAATAACTAGTAGATTTATATGAGTCTAGCATTTAGTTTCTAATCATAATTCAAATTTCTAGTAGCCAGGATTTTGAATTATTTGACCATTCGTCAAATCAATCTCAATTTGTGGAATTGGTAATAACTCATGAATGCCTGCGTTAAATCCATTCAACACTTGAGGAGCCTGACCAGTTCTTACTAAATCAAAAAATCGATGTCCCTCAGTTGCCAATTCTAACCTTCTTTCTTTATAGATTACATCCAAAAGAATCGATCCACTTACACTCGTATTAATATCACCCAAACCTACTCTATTACGCACTCTATTTATATATTCTCTTGCTGTTATTGAACTTCCACCACCCCTTACAATTGCTTCTGCTGCCATCAAGTAAACATCAGCTAATCGAATCTCTCTTTGGTTAGTTCCCCAACCTAATGCTACATCTCCATCTGATGCTCTATTAGCTTCTATGGGAGCATATTTTTTAATAAAGTAATCTGTATTTTGATAGCCCTCAGTGTAAGAAGCACCTTGTGCCTTCAGAATATTACCATCTACAATTGTATGCTCAAACCTTGGATCACCTGCCATGAAATCCGCTAAATCTTCAGTAACAGGACAAAAACTCCAACCTGTTGCGTACTCAGGGCCAACATAATCTCTCATCCCAAAAAACTGAACATTGAAATTCCCTTCTGTTGGATTCACTGTTGCTCCAGCTGCAAAACCATAACCAAAATCCCCAGGTTTATTGCTTGAGTGTTGAATTTCAAAGATAGATTCGGACCCAAATTCACCTTGATTTGAAAAAATATCTTCATAGTTGGCCTCCAAAAAATAAAAGCCAGAGCCAATAACTTCTTCAAACAAATCAGCTGCCTCAATCATTCTGTTATCATTATTTTGGTAAAGAATTACTTTACCTAAAAGTGCGGCAACTGCTCCCTGAGTAATTCTTCCAAACTCTGCTGGAGCTACTGATTCAGGTATTTCTAATTCTGCTTTTGCTGCTCTTAAATCATTTTCGATTTGAGCGTAAACATCAGAGGAACTCGCTTGGGTAACTGATGTGATTTGGTCCACACTTACAACATCATTAAGCAAAGGAATATTCCCAAAAAACTTAATTAAGTCAAAATAAAAATATGCTCGTAAAAATTTTGCTTCTGCTGCAATACGATTTTTAAAAGATGATGAAATATCAGCCGGAGCTTCTTCTAATTTCTGTAATAGTAAATTTGCCCTGTAAATACCTGCATATCCTTTGGTCCATAATCCTTCTTGTGGTCCAAGAGTAGGATTTAAAGTAAACATATCATACGCTACCCATGAAGGCTGATCCGATGCATCACTTCCTCCGGCATAACAATCATCAGATGCTGCATTTAACAATCCTAAACTCATAGTCCAACCTGAAGTACTTCCCCATTGTAAAACATCGTAAACTGCCACCAATCCCTCAAATAGTTCTTCCTCAGTTTGATAATAATTTACTTCTAATGAAGTTCCTATTGGTGTTAATTCCAAATGATCTTTACTACATGATGTCGCCATAACCATTAAGGCAAAGACTGGAAATAATTTATTTATAATATATCTTTTCATGATTTTTTATTTTAATAGTTTTTTCGTTAAAAAATTCTTGGTCTAGTTTTTCTTTTAACTAAAACCCAACATTTACTCCAACCATGTAAGACCTAGCCTGAGGATAAATTCCTCGATCTACCCCTGAAGTAATTTCTGAATCAAACCCTTCGTACTTTGTAAATGTCAAAACATTATTTCCTGAAATGTATACTCTTACTTTTTTAATTCCCACTTTATCTAGCATACTTGCTGATAAATTATACCCAAATTGCAAAGTCTTGATTCTAAAGAAACTTCCATTTTGAACGAAAAAATCTGAGCTTCTTGAAAAATTTCGATTTTCGTCCAATAATGTCATTCGAGGAAAACTATTTGAAGTTCCTTCACCTGTCCATCTCTCTAACGCATTTGCATTGAAGTTTGATTTATTTAAATCAAATCGACGAGTTGCATTATAAACCTCATTTCCACTTACTCCTTGAGCAAATACTGTAAAATCAAAATTTTTATACCTAGCTGATATCGTTAAACCATAGGTCAGATCTGGGATTGCATCTCCGATTTTTGTACGATCATTTTCATCAATAACACCGTCATTATTAAAGTCTACAAACTTAATATCACCAGGTTTAGCCTCTGCTTGAAGCGGTAAACCTTGTTCATTAACATAATCATTAATATCTGATTGATTTTGGAAAAGACCATCAGTTTGATATCCAAAAATATAATTGAATGATTCTCCAACAGAAGTTCTTGTAACTTCTAATCCTTGAGGACCAACTCTAGAACCTGGTATAAAGTCTGCTTCAGATCCCAAAAAAACTACTTTATTATCGTTGTAAGTTACATTTCCAAAAACTTCAACGTCCCAATCATTCTTACTTTTTTTCCAACCTAATTCGATATCAATACCCTTATTTTCTACATCTCCAATATTAGCTGTTGGAGGTGAGTTTCCTACAAATAATGGAACTGGGTCAATCGCTAAAATACCTGTTGTCTTTTTCTTGTAAATATCTAAAGTCAAAGAAATATCTTTTAACAAAATTGCATCAAAACCAATATTTGTTTGTGCAGTTGATTCCCATTTCAAGTCAGGATTTGATATTCCATTTGGACTAACTCCATTTACCAAATTATCACCTGAACCAAAAGTATATGTTCTTCCCTCCCCTATAGTAGAAATATATCTAAATTGACCAATTCTATCATTCCCATTTTGCCCCCAAGATGCTCTTATTTTCAAGAAATTAAGATTATCATTATTTGCAAGAAAATCTTCATCTGTAACAATCCATCCTGCAGAGACAGAAGGAAAGTAACCAAATTTGTTATTGCTTCCGAAATTAGAAGAACCATCTGCTCTCATCACAAATTGAAACAGATATTTTTGCTTATAATTATAAATTGCTCTACCAAAATAAGAGGCAAATGTTCCATTATATTCAAATCCTCCAGCACGTTGCAATTCGATTTCATTAAAGTAAGCAAAAGAGGCATCCTCAATACTAGTAGCTGGAATATCTTGTATTGTTGCAGAGATTCCGTTTCCTGAATTTTTTTCACCAGAGGCTCCCAATAACAATGAAATATCATGATCACCAATATTTTTTTGGTAAGTCAATGTGTTTTCCACGATCCATTTCAATCCTTGGTTTTTGCTTCTATTATATGAATTAACCTCATTTCTATTAGCTGCATTCAAATAGAAAACTGGAGAAAAACCTTCGCCACCCCAAAAAGCTAAATCAGCACCAACACTTGTCCTAAATTTTAGACCATCTAAAATTTCAAGCTCTCCATAGATATTTCCAACTAACTTATCACTATGACCCACTCCTTGTTGAACTTCCAATGCGGCTAAGGGGTTTAAGATTTCAGAAGTTACTAATTCAGATATTGCAAAAACTCCATTCTCATCACTCACAACTGGGAAATTAGTAAAGACACTTGAATTCAAAACATCTTCGTCAGTTTCGTAGACAGGTGTTATTGGATCTATATTAATTGCTCTACTCAATGGTGAGCCAAACTCAGAATTGGTAGAAACGCCATTTGACTCTACATTAGTATATGCTAAGGTATTCCCAAGAGTAAACCTTGATCCAACCTTATGTGTGCTATTCAACCGTAGAGTATATCTTTTGTATCTTGAATCTTCTTCAGAAACAATTCCACTTTGATCAAAGTAAGAAATTGAAGCAAAATAAGTAGACTTATCATTTCCAGCAGATAAACTTATTTCATGACTTTGAATTGGTGCATTTTTGTTAAAAATTTCGTCTTGCCAGTCTGTTCCTTCACCTAAGGATTCTGGATCATCAAAAAGAATATTCCCTCCATCAGCTGCAGATGCCTCATTTAGCAATGTTGCATATTCTGTGGCATTTAGAACTCTTAACTTTCTCCACGGATTTTGAACGCCATAATATGAATTATAGTTAACACTCATTGTCCCTGCTTTACCTTTTTTAGTGGTTACCAGAATAACCCCACTTGCAGACCGTGCTCCGTAAATTCCAGCGGAAGCGTCTTTCAATACTTCGATTGACTCGATATCATTTTGAGCTAGGTAATCAATTCCTCCTCCAATTGGGACTCCATCAACAACATATAACGGTTCACTATTCCCAGGAGTATTTGTTCCTCTGATTCTAACTGTGGCTCCTGCACCTGGTTGTCCTGAGTCAGAAGTAACTCTAACACCTGAGGTTCTTCCTTGGAGTGCTCCCTCTAATCTAACAACTCCCATATTTTCTAATTCAGCGGCGTCAACTTTTGCAATTGAACCAGTAACCACTTTTTTCTTTTGAGTTCCATAACCAACAACTACCACCTCGTCTAAAAATAGACCAGTTTCCATGACAACATCAATATTTGTTCTTGCATCTACAGGGATTTCTACTGTTTTAAAGCCTGTGTATGAAAAAACCAAAACTGAAGATGCTGCATCTGGAACAGTAATAGAATATGTCCCGTCCATTTCGGTTGTTGTTCCAATAGATTGATCGCTTTTAAGGAGGATTGTAGCTCCAATCACTCCTTCAGTTTCTTCTGATGAGGTCACCTTTCCAGAAACAGTGATAGTTTGGGCTGAGAGGAATGTACTTCCCAATAGAATAAGGGTAGCAAATAGTAGTTGTTCTTTTTTCATTTCAATAAATTTTGTTCTGCAATAGTTTAATTTTTTAGCAAATCTAAAGTTTGAATCTCCTTTCAAAGAAATTTAATCCCGCACTAATACACTCAACAGCAAAAAAAAGCATTATTTATTGAACAAATGCTACTCAACTGCTGTTTTTAACACACATTTTACTACTCACTTTAAAATCAATACCTATATTTACAACTCACAAACTAATTTCAGCTTGAATAGACTAGAATTTCTAATCACTGTTATATTTTTAGGGTTCTTGCAGAACGGATTATCGCAAGATTATAACCTTGGAGTGCCTGTAATTACAGCATTCCCAAAAGAAGTTTCTCAATCTGGTTCTCAAAACGGTGATATGGTGCAAGATAAATTGGGTATCATGTATTTTGCTAATAATAATGGAATGTTAGCTTATGATGGTACTGCATGGACTATTTATCCACTACCCAATTACACAATCGTAAGGTCACTGGCCATTGATGAAGCTGGAATTATCTATGCTGGTGGCCAAAATGAATTTGGACGATATATTCCAAACAAATTGGGAATATGGGAATTTGAATCTTTGAAGCATCTTGTTCCTCCCGAGTATAAAAATTTTGAAGATGTCTGGAACATCGAGATAACCAATGATGGTGTGTTTTTTATGGCATCCGAAAAATTATTTCAATTAAAAGAAAACAAAATATCCGTCTTCCCAAAAGGCATTATTAATTTCTTAGGCCAAATTAATGATGTGATTTATGTTCAGGACTATGAATCTGGATTATATTATTTTTCCGAAAACCAACTAATTGAGGTTAAAGGCTCCGGGATATTTTTAGGGAAAGCAATTTCTGCCCTAATAAAAATTAATGATCAACAACTCATAGCTACATCCAAAGATGGGTTTTATAAAATGTCAAAAACTGGTTTTATAAAATGGAAAACTGATGCAGATGATTTTATTAAGAATAATCAAATCAGGCATGCCAAGAAAATAATAGGAAATAGAATTGTAGTAGCAACAGGTTTTGCAGGCTTGCTTATCTTTAATGATAAGGGTCAAAATCTTCTCCATCTTCATAAAGGCAATGGATTACTTAACAACAGCATACTTGCGCTTTATTCAGATCGAAGTCGTAACCTTTGGGTGGGATTATTAAATGGATTAAATTATATACATACTAATTCTCCATTTACAAGAATATTTCCAGATGAAGAATTAGATGCGGTCGGATTTGTCACAAAAATCCATAACGATAAAATTTATTTTGGAACCAATAAAGGACTCTATGTCGGGGACTGGAAAAACCAGTATTCCCCCCTAAAATCTATTAATTTCCAACTAGTACAGAATACAAAAGGGCAAATATGGGGGCTAGATATTGTAGACGATGATTTAATTGTATCCCATGCTAATGGAGCAATGAAAGTAAAAAATGGAATCGCTCAATCATTCTTTAACAAAACTGGAATTTGGAATTTCAAAAGATTGAACAACTACCCTGAACTTAGGGTTTCTGGTGGTTATTTCAATATTTCATTGTTCCGAAAAGAAAACGAAAGTTATCAATTACTCCCTGACTTTACTCAACTTAATGAATCTTCAAGGTTTGTGGAAGAGGATCAAAAAGGAAACATTTGGATGTCTCATCCATACAGAGGTGTCTTTAAGATAAGCCCTAACAGCACATTTACAAATTCTAAAGTTGAGCTATTAGGAAAAGAACAAGGCCTTCCCTCTTCCTTACTTAATCATTTATTCAAAATAAACAATGAAATAATTTTTTGTGGAGAACAAGGAGCATTTACCTATAATTATGAGGCAAAAAGATTTGATGAATATCCCATTTTCAACGATATATTTGGAAAAAAGAATAAAATCAGAAGGCTATTTGAAACTCCCAATAAAAACATTTGGTTTGTAACTCAGGATGAATTTGGAATATTAAAAATTGATGATAAAGGACTAGAAAAAAAGATCAATAAAATTGTATTCCCATTTTTTAGAAAGGAACTAAATCAAGGATTTGAATCAATCTTCCCCTACGACAAGAACAATGTCTTCATTTCAAATGACAAGGGATTTATTCATTATCATCCAAATGACTATTTAAGTATCGACAGCACTTTTCATGTTGTAATTAACAACATAACGATTACTTCTCTTAGTGATTCAGTCATCTTTAAAGGACTATTTTTTAATGAAGATTTGATTTCTAACATTCAGAAGGAAAGCCAAATTAAGACTTTCGGATATGAGTTAAATGATTTTTATTTTGGTTTTTCTGCTACTGACTTTGTAAGCGGTAATGAAACCGAGTTTCGATACTTTTTAGAAGGCTATGACAAGAATTGGTCTGAATGGAACAATAACAATTCCAAAGAATATACAAATCTACGTCCTGGTAATTATGTTTTCCATTTACAAGCGAAAAATAATTTCCAAATAAAAAGTAAGCCTTTACAATATGCATTTAAGATATCACCTCCATGGTACGCCTCCGTCTTAGCTTTTATAATCTACTCTTTGATCTCACTTATCGGCTTGTTTTCAATCATTAGAATCTATCGAAAAAAATATTTTGGACTAAAAGTAGAAAATGAACAAGTGATAAAAGAGTCTGAAATTAAAATTGGTAAACTAAAAGCTGAAAAAACAGAATTAGAGTTAGCTTCAAAAAAACGTGAACTGGTTTCTACTACTCTTAATTTGGTTAAAAAAAATGAAACCATCACCCAAATAAGAGATCGATTAATTGAGCTAAAAAAAGAAACCAAAGATTCTAGTATTAGTCAAAAAATCCAGAAGCTTGTTCAAAAATTACATCACGAAGAGATTCAGGATGAAGGCTGGGAGCAAGTTATGTTTCATTTCAACCAATTGCATCGAGAATTTTTCCAACGTCTAAAATCCAACTATTCTACCTTAACTCCGAAGGATTTAAAAATGTGTGCCTACCTAAGAATGAATCTCTCTACCAAAGAGATGACTTCATTGTTAAATGTCACCACTCGAGGAGTGGAGGCGAGTAGGTACCGGCTAAGAAAGAAATTTGGATTAACCAAAGAAGAGAACCTGACTGGATTCTTGATGCAATTTTAATAAAAACCCACATTCAGTTAACCTTATCATAAACCCTAAACAGTTATTATTTCCCCTAGGTTTGGTAACTTTCCTTTGCTGTCTTACCACATAATACTCAACAGTAAAGAAATTGAGTAATTAATTTTTTCTCAAAAATCATAGTGAGTAGTATTATGGTAGCCCTATTTTCATTTAACCCTGCTTATGTTAGTAATTTTCCGTCGTAAACAATTTCAAAAATATCAACTAAATGATATTAGTCCTAACCCTCTGGGGGTTTGCAAATTTTTCCAATTAATACTTTAAATCTTTTTTCCGATTTTTTAAAATAAGCATTCATAATTTAAAGAATATGGAACATTTCAAAATTCATTAAAAACTATATTATGATCAGAAAATTATTACCCATTTTTATTTTCCTTATTTCTATCTCATCTGTAATAGCTCAAGTCCAAGTCAATATTACGTTTGAAGTTAATACCAACCAGATGGCGAGCGTCTCAATGGATGGAATATTTATTTCTGGAGGAACTGGATTTGGCACTCCTGGCAGTAATCCTTTAACAGATCCCGATGGCGATGGCATTTGGACAATTACAGTGCAAAGATTTCAAGGGTTTTCGAGCTATTACACTTTCTTAAATGGAAACTGCCCTGACTATAGTTGTAAAGAAAACTTAGCTGGACTTCCTTGTGGAGACCCAAGTAACTTTAATGATCGATTCCTACCAGCAGTAATGTCAGATACAACTATTCTAGTTTGCTTTGAAAACTGCGCGGATGATGGATCATGCGATCAAATTATTGCACCGACACTTCCAATGGATTTCGAAGATAGTGTAATTACTTATGCACCTGCAGGTTTTGGAAATGCTACTTCTGAAATTGTAGCTAATCCAAATATAGATGCTGACAATGAAAGTGCAATGGTTTGGAATGTAACTAAACCAATAGGATCAGAGGTATGGGCTGGCGCATCAATCGAATTAGCTGGTCCAATGGATTTTTCTACAACAAATACAATTAAAATTAAATTTTACTCAGTTACAGCTGGAACTCCTGTGCAAGTTAAAATTGAAGATGAAAGCGGTGCCTCAACGGCAGAAGTTTCTGTAAATTCATCGGTAAATGGTGGATGGGAAACAATATCGTATGATATGTCAACCTCAACTATTGGAACTTTTGATCCAGCTATTGAATATACAAAATTTGTTGTTTTCCCCGATTTTGGTAATACTCCATTTTTAAATGCCATTCCATTTTACTTTGATGATGTTGAGTTAGACCTAGTTATTGCTGGCAAGCCAAATTTCCCTGTAAATTTTGAAAATACTAATTTAGACTACGGATTTGGAGTATTTGGAGATGTTGATGTTGCAGAAGTTATTGATAATCCGGACCCTACAGGAAATAATACAAGCGCTAAGGTCTACCACATCCACAAAGCTGAAGGTGCTCAAACGTGGGCAGGGGCATTTTTCGATGTAGAGAACGCGGCTGATTTGTCTAATCCAACCTTTACCGTTAACGTATGGACGCCAGAGGCTGGGACGCCTGTTCTGTTTAAATTGGAAGATTCCTCTAATGGGGCAATTGCAACTGAATTATTGATGACAACATCCGGGGGTGGCGCATGGGAAACTTTGACTTTTGACCTTTCTACGGTAGGAACTTTTGATCCTACTCATAACTATGATCGAGTTGTTTTATTTCCAAACTTTGGAAATATGGGAATTGTAGGTGGTGCAAGTTATTATTTCGATGATGTGGCCCAAGCTACAGTTGTCCCAACTTTACCAACTCTTCCAATAACATTTGAATCATCATCAATCACATACACCGCAAATGGCTTTGGAAATCTCAATCCAAGTATAATTGCCAATCCAGATGCTTCTGGAGAAAATACAAGTGCTACAGTTTTATCATTAGAAAAAACTACAGGTGCTGAAGTTTGGGCTGGTGCAAGCATGCCCTTAGAATCTGCAATTGACTGGTCGAATGGAACAACCTTATCCGTGAAAGTTTGGTCACCAAATGCTAATACTCCATTTCTATTAAAAATAGAAAACTCTATTGATGGAACTATCTCTGCCGAAGTTTTAGCAACATCTGTTGGAGCAAGTGCTTGGGAAACTATTACATTTGACATGACAACTTCTGCTACAGGAGTTTTTGATCCTGCGGCTACTTATGATGTAGCTGTCATTTTCCCTAACTTTGGAAATACTGGAACAGGAACAACATACTATGCAGATGACTTTGACCATTTTACTGCGCCTATCGTACTCCCTACCTTACCTGTAACATTCGAAGATGCAGCCGTAACTTATTCTCAATTTGGATTTGGAAACGCCAATTCATCTGTGATTGCAAATCCTGATGCTTCTGGAACTAATACAAGTGCAACTGTTTGGTCTATAGAAAAAACAGCTGGTGCAGAAGTTTGGGCAGGTGCTGCTTTACCTCTACAAACTGCAATTGATTGGTCAATTCAACCTGGAAATTCACTTTCATTAAAGGTGTGGTCTCCTAGAGCTAATGTGCCTGTCCTTTTAAAGATTGAAGATGTAAATGATGCATCCAATATATTTGCAGAACTCACAGCTAACACAACAGTTGCAAATGCCTGGGAAACAATTATTTTTGATATAGGAACTGCTACAACTTTTGACGCTGCTGCTAATTATAATCAAGTTGTTGTTTTTGCTGACTTTGGAACTGCTGGAGCAGGTGAAACATTCTATTTTGATGATATCATGAACGATATGCCAGTTTCAATTTCCGAAATAGACAAAGCGAAAATAGTTGTAAATGCATTCCCTAATCCTGCTGATCAAATTGTAAATGTTAAATATTCTATTCCAGTTGCTGGAAATATTACTTTTTCAATAGTTGACATACTAGGACGAAATGTACAAGAAGTAAATGAAGGAAATCTATACAAAGGAAATTACCAGACGGTAATAAATGTGAATGGATTAAATAGTGGAGTATACTACTTGATAACTCGATTAGATGGAGAAATAATCTCTTCTAAAAATATTACGAAAAAATAAACACAAAAACATTTATTTTAATAAAAGAGGTGCTCTGAATAATCAGAGTGCCTTTTTTATTTGCATAGCGAAAGTAGCATAATATAATTGCTTAGATACTTTAAAATGATGTTAGCAATTTTCAACGTATTTAGGATCTCAAAACATCATTTATTTTTACTTTGCTAGGGATTTATTCCATTAATAATTATTCTTAAATTCTATTATTTTCGCAAAAAAAAATTGATCGAATTATTTCAAAGAAGTAGGACTTCAATTAAAAAGATATATTATAAAACTTGTACATTTACTTCTTTAAATCCTCTTCCACAAATAAAAAGTATGCGAAGATTAGTACTGTTTTTTCTCACTTTTCTAAGTATTTCCATTTTGGCACAAGATGGTTTGATAAATTCAACTGACACTAGAAGTAAAGGAGTTGCCAATGCTTCAGTTGCTTTTACTGGAATAAATTCAATTCTAAGTAATCAAGCTGGATTAGCAGAATTAGAGCACATAGGATTTTTGCTATCAGCTGAGCAACGGTATTTGCTAAATGATTTAAACAACTTTGGAGTTGGATTTGCAATGCCAACCAATTCTGGAACGTTTGGGGTGAGTGTTAACTATTTCGGTTTTGAGGACTTTAACCAATCAAAGATAGGATTGATCTATGCTCGAAAATTAATGGAAAAGCTTTCTGTTGGTATTCAATTTGACTTACTGAATACTCAAATTTCAGAATATGGAAATAAAAATTTGTTGACTTTTGAAATTGGAATGCAATCAGAATTAATGGAAAATTTATTAATAGGATTCCATCTTTATAATCCTGTCAAACTAGAAATAATCGAAGATGAATTCTTGCCAACTATTCTTCGAGCTGGTGTAACCTATACCGCATCAAAGAAATTAAATTTGCACGCTGAACTCGAGAAAGATTTCGACTTCCCATTTGTTTTTAAGGGAGGTATAGAATACGAATTAGTTAGTGAATTTTGGCTTAGAATTGGTGTCCATACAAATCCAACTGCTTTGAGTTTTGGCCTAGGTTACCAAATGAAAAACGGCTTGCGTTTTGATTTAGCCTCTAACTATCATCAAGAATTGGGTTTTACGCCAAGCATAGGTTTAGGATATGATTTAAAAAAATAAAGGAAACTAAATAAAAAGTATTTTATTTTATGACTAATGCTTTGACAGGATAAAACTAAGTTTCAATTGTTTTTTTCCTTTGGGACATTTTAACAAAGAATCCTAATAAGTATTATATACCTTTCTTTATAAATTAATCTCCTTCCTTTTCAGATTTTCAATTCAAACATTTTTTTTATTTTAATTGCCTCTCTTATAGTACAAAATGAAACGATTGTGGACGGCATATTATTTAATGCTATTGCAAAAAATCAAACTGAAGGTTCCGGGAATTAAAATTAAACCTAATGAGATATAATAACTGCAGCACTAGCCATAATAATAATAATAATATTTATCCCTATTTCTTGGCAGAAAAATCTAAAAAGGATTTAAATATAAGTGGCTTCGAAAAACTGAATTACGGATTAAAACGATATAATTTATTCAACAGGAATTAATCTCTGTTTCTCTCTCCATGATTTTACCAACATTACAATTCGGTTATAACTTAAAACTCCCTCAGGTATTCCTTGAGTTTTCAAATAAGTATCATAGAGAGCATTTCTCCAATTAGGTAAAACATCAGGATATTTATTACTGTTGTCATTTATGGAATATAAATCTTTTACCATTCCATCTGGTAATGTTTTAAAATAATTTTTGTAACTAGTTTGATCATTTCGACGATAAAATGAAGCCAAATAACGCCAATAACTCAAATGTCCAGAGTATTGAAAAAATGGATTATCAGACCGAATGCAAGATAAATAAGCTAAAAAATTACAAGTTCCCTCATCTGTAAAACCATAACCATGAGCGAACTCATGAGCCATCGTAAAAGGAATTTGAATTGGGTGAAGGCCTGCATCAATATTACTTTCACCTGTCCATGGGAAGTAAACCCCTGCTGTACTGAATCGAAGTAAAATCCCTTTAGGTTTTAATTGCCTTCCACGAACTTTCCCTGGTGTTGGAAAGTCAAGTTCATTTAATAATTTTACCAAATCATCTCTAACTTTACTCTCCAATTCAAGAGGCAAAAAATAATTTTGAATCGCTGAATCTGTAATATTTGGTATGAATTGACGAGCAGTAACAACCTCTTGTGTATTAATTTTCAACTCAGCTTTAAGTTCATTTAATGTTAGTGGAGTTGGAGTTAGCTGAATGGAATCTTCAAGAGGTACTCGTCCATAATTAAAACCCCACAATACCAAAAAAAAGAAAATTACTCCAAAACAAAAAGAAATAATTCCCAAACTAAATCGCTTGAATGAGTCTAAAAATGTTTCATGAAACCTAATTATGTTGCTCACTTTGCAAACAAAATAAATTAAAATACCTATTAATAAAACTTGCACAAATGGTAGTGGAAACCATCCTAAAGTAGTATCTAAAAAGTACCGTATCCCTATGAAAAAACCTCTAGAATAATACCTCTCTATTAATTTTGGAGATTGACTTAACAATACTCTTACAATAATAGCTATTAAACCAAGAGCTATCCAAATCCATTTATTTTTATTTTCTAATATATACCTTTTTATCACATTAACTTTTTTAGTAATTTTAATTCCTTTGACCGTTAGTAAACTAATTTTTAATATTACTTAGTCTTTTTATTCTGTTATTTTTTTCAAATATTTAATAAACAAATAAGTAAATCATAAAAGTTGTTCTTATCGAATTTACGGCACCTCTTCCTTAACGAAGTTACAACGTAAAATTATCTCGATAATAAAACATAAGTCCTCCATTATTTCCGTAATAAACCATTAAAACACAACTTTTTAACAATTAATTCACAATAAGGAATAGTTTCCTCGATTCAACCATTTATCCATCCCTAAAGGTAAAACCATTTTTTTTTATAAATTGAGTCAGAAGATTAGCTGAAATAAGTATATTTGCAACTATTTTAACATATAGGTGTTACACTTTGAAACACTCCTTTTCTAACAATTATAAAATAATAATATGGCATTTCAATTCACAGATGATAATTTTCAAGAAGTAGCTATCGATAAAGAAGGCGTAGCAGTTGTAGATTTTTGGGCAGAATGGTGTGGTCCTTGTCGAATGATTACTCCAATTATTGAGGAATTAGCAACTGACTTCGAAGGCAAAGCAACTATAGGGAAAGTAAATGTTGATCAGAACCCAAATGTATCAATGAAATATGGAGTAAGAAGTATTCCAACCATCTTAATTTTAAAAGACGGAGAAGTAGTTGACAAACACGTTGGTGTGACAACAAAACAAGCTTTACAAGACAAAATTAATGCTGCATTAGCTTAACTTAAAAAATTGGACAATTATCCAAAAAGATCTATGATCTTATCTTATATTTCTTCAAAAAATAATACTTTAACACCCTCGTTCTAATTTAGGACGAGGGTTTTCTCGTTTTGAAAACTTATCAAATTTTTTACCGTAAAAATATTCTCAGTTTAGTCATACTTTTTGAAAAAAAATAAAAAACCAAAATGGATTTATTAGACAATTTTGAAGTTAAAGATTTAGGGAACTTGGACTTGTTGGCAAAACAAGTTGTGGAAGGGTTTATTATCGGATTACACAAAAGCCCATTTCATGGGTTCTCCGTAGAATTTGCAGAACATCGATTATATAATCCTGGAGAAAGTACAAAAAGTATCGATTGGAAAGTATATGGAAGAACGGATAAAATGTTTGTAAAAAATTACGAAGAGGAAACTAATTTGCGTTGCCAGATTGTAATTGACTCATCCTCCTCTATGTTCTTTCCAAAACCTGACAAAAAGAATAAAAATAAATATACTAATAAGTTGCAATTCTCCTCTTTGGCAGCAGCAGCATTGATGAATCTTTTATCCAAACAAAGAGATGCTTTTGGTTTGAGTATTTTTGATGAAAAAATTCATACGCATACTCGATGTAAAGTAAGCACTACTCATTACCGATTGCTTTTGACTTTTTTACAAAATTTAATTGATAATCCTGAGGATAATCGAAAAACCTCGACGACGGAGGCTTTACACCAAATTGCAGAAAGTATTCATCGAAGATCATTGGTCGTTATCTTTTCAGACATGATGGAACAAGGGGAAAATTCGGAAAAGTTGTTTAGCGCTCTTCAGCATTTAAAACATAACAAACATGAAGTAGTTCTTTTCCATGTAGTGGATAAAAAGAAGGAAATGGATTTTGAGTTTGAAAATCGTCCATATGTTTTTGTAGATATGGAAACCGGCGAAGAGGTAAAACTACAATCAAATCAGGTTAAAGAGTATTATGTGGAGCAAATGCAAAAGTTTAAGGAAAAAATAAAAATGAAATGCTTGCAATATAAAGTTGACTTTGTAGAAGCAGATATTAATAAAGGATTCCGACCTATATTACAGAACTATTTAGTGAAAAGGAGTAAGATGAGTCGTTAAAATTTAGAGTAAAATGGACAGGTAGTTTTACTACCTGAATCAAGTTCCTTTTTAGAAGAAAATTTTTCAAACTCATCACAAATCAATATACCTGTGGGAAAAAATACTTTTTATAAATATCAATTTTAAAGAATTCAAGAAAAAAACCTGTGATGATTTTAAAAAATTGGATCGGTTAGTCTTAGACAAACATGATGAAACAGCCCCCGTCATGAGGAACCATCTTAGCCCATCCAAAATATTTTATTTACCATTCATATACGGATATAGCAGAATTCTTTTGATAATTTAGAGGTGAACTAAAACAAATGATATTTGTGAGTATGCAGATAAAAAATTGGACTGAATCGAATAGATTTAGAAACCCTTGAACAACAAATTAATTAATAATTACTTCTTCCTAAAAATTGGAACAAAAAATAAACAAAACAGCATGATAAAACTTTCAAAAATCCCTACTACCCCACCAAAAGGAACTGAAAAAAATGAAATTAAAAAAGCCACAAAAAAAATGGCTAAAGAAATCGCTGAACTCCAATACAGAATGCTCGCCGAAGGAAAGAAAAGTATTTTAGTCATTTTCCAAGGGATGGATTCCAGCGGCAAAGATGGTGCTACCAAAAATGTATTTAAAGAATGTAGTCCTTCAGGTGTGAGTGTAACTAGTTTTAAAAAACCAACCGATGAAGAATTTGCTCACGACTTCCTCTGGCGAGTGCATAAACATGTTCCAGAAAAAGGGCAAATCAAAATTTTCAATCGTTCGCATTACGAAGATATTTTGATCCAAAAAGTTCATGGATGGATTACACCCAAACAACAAAAAATGCGTATGACTGCAATCAATTCTTTTGAAAATTTGTTACAGCTAGATAATGATACTATTGTTATAAAATTTTATATGCATCTCTCCAAGGAACGTCAGTTAGAAAAATTACAAGAACGAGTAAACGATCCTAAAAAAAATTGGAAGCATAACGATGGAGATTGGACAGAGCGGGAACTTTGGAATAAGTATCGTAATTGCTACGAATATGCAATTAATAATAGTGATATTCCTTGGCATATTATCCCTGTTGATAGTCGAAGTTATCGAGACTATTGTATAGCAAAAATAGTCTTGGGAACCATGAAAAAAATGAGATGCAAATGGCCAGCTTTAAAAAGTGAGCGATTTAAAATATAAATCAGAATATATATTTGCCTATTAGCAATTGGCATTTTATAGGCCTACAAAAATTTAAAAAAATCAATACCTCAATATTTAATGAAAAAAGTACGAGTAGATAAATGGTTGTGGAGTGTACGCATTTTTAAATCACGCACTCAAGCTTCAGATGCTTGCCGATCTAACAAAGTAAAAATTGGAGAAGTACCACTAAAACCCTCTTTTCTTTTAGAAGGGGGAGAAACCCTTTTGGTTCGAAAAAATTCCTTCGATATGATTTATAAAGTTGTGACCCTTATCGAAAAAAGAGTCTCCGCTACTCTGGCCGAACCTTGCTATGAAAACCTTACACCAGCTGATGAACTAAATAAATTCAACTCTTGGTACATCGGAAAAGGAAGAAATGAAGTCAGAGAAAAAGGGGCAGGCCGGCCAACAAAAAGAGAACGAAGGGAGATTGATCAATGGAAGAAAGAAGACATAGAATGATGGTAAATAGTTATCACTACTATGGGAATTTCCAATAATAATGTTAACTATTTACAATCAACTATTAATTAAAGTTCTTAGAAACGATCCATTCTTTTGTTCCATGCCCATAGGAGTAAAAACCTTCTCCAGATTTCCTCCCTAATTTTCCAGCAGTAACCATATTGACAAGCAGTGGGCATGGTGCATACTTTGGATTTCCAAAACCATCATGCAATACATTCATGATCGAAAGGCAAACATCCAATCCTATAAAATCTGCCAATTGTAATGGTCCCATTGGATGAGCCATTCCTAATTTCATTACTGTGTCAATTTCTGCCACACCAGCTACACTTTCAAATAACGTATAAATCGCCTCATTAATCATTGGCATTAAAATTCGATTAGCAACAAATCCTGGATAGTCATTTACTTCCGTTGGTACTTTACCTAAATCCTTTGCAAGTTTCATGATTTTTCTCGAAACCAATTTTGAAGTAGCATAACCGTTAATCACTTCCACTAACTTCATCACAGGAACTGGATTCATAAAATGCATCCCAATTACTTTCTCAGGACGAGAAGTTACTGCTGCAATTTTAGTGATTGAAATCGAAGAAGTATTGGTCGCCAAAATGGTTTTTTTCGGAGCAGCTTCATCTAATGATTTAAAAATCTTAAGTTTTAAATCTACATTTTCAGTAGCCGCTTCGACGATCAAATCTGCACTTTTCACTCCAGCATTTGTATCTGAAAAAGTGGTAATGTTTGCCAAAGTTGCTTTTTTGTCCTTTTCAGAAATCCTTTCTTTGGCAACCATTCGACTAAGGTTTTTGTCAATCGTTGCAAGTGCTCTTTTTAAAGCAGCTTCTGAAATATCAACTAAACTTACTTTAAATCCTTTCATTGCAAAAACGTGAGCAATTCCATTCCCCATTGTTCCTGCACCTATTACTGAAATATTTTTCATATTGATTATTTTTATTACGAAAATAGGGTTTTCGGTTAAGAATTATCATTTTTAGGTTTAGTAATTCCGTCCCATCCTCCACTTGCAATTACAATTTCAATAAAAAAACCAACTTCTTACAAAGCTGGTTTTATTTATTTTTCAAAAAAACGAAATACCTATTAAGGGAAAATCCCCAATGATAAATAATCGCTACTAATTTTATTTAAGGCATTTATAAATGCAGCAGAACGTAAATCTTCAACTTTTTTCTTACGTTTTTTGATTGTCCTAATTTGATCGTAAGCCATCACCATAGTTTCCTCTAGACCAGATCGAACTAAATCAATTTCGTCAGCTCCTCGAGTCAAAAAGTTTTTCTCTTTTGTTCCAATCGTTTTACCAGTTGATTCCTCAATCTTACTCACTAGGTCATTATATCTGGCCTGATCAAATCTTTTCTCCATCCGACCGAATCTCATGTGAGATAAATTTTTCAACCATTCAAAATATGAAACGGTTACCCCTCCTGCATTACAATACATATCTGGTATAATCATTACATTTTTCTTAAGCAAAACATCTTCAGCATCTGCAGTAACAGGACCATTGGCTGCTTCAGCAATTATTTTTGCTTTAACCTGCTTTGCATTTCCTTTGTGAATTTGACCTTCAAGAGCAGCAGGTACTAAAATATCGCATTTAACAGTCAATACATCTTTCCTACTTTTCATATTCTTTGCACCTGGAAAATCTAGGATAGATCCAGTCTTTTTCCTGTGCTTTACTAACTTATCAAAATCAATTCCGTCTTCTTTATAAATGGCTCCCTCATATTCAGCGACGCAAATGATTTTTACTCCACCTTCTTTTTGAGAAATTGTAGCAGTATAATGTCCTACATTTCCCATTCCCTGGATAGCCATTGTTTTGCCTTCCATACCTGCAGTCAACCCGATTGCTTTCATATCATCTGGATGACTCATTGCTTCTCGAATGGAGTAATAAACACCACGGCCAGTAGCTTCCGTTCTTCCAGAGATACCGTGTTGAGTAACTGGCTTTCCAGTGACACATCCAGCTGCATCAATTTCATCACCTTTAAAAGTTCGGTAAGTATCTAAAATCCATGCCATTTCACGAGGGCCTGTACCATAATCAGGAGCAGGAACATCAATCCCTGGACCTATAAAATTTTTCCTAATCAATTCCGCAGTATAGCGGCGTGTGATTTTTTGTAATTGGGCAGGACTGTATTCTCTTGGTGAAATTTTCACACCACCTTTAGCACCACCAAAAGGTACGTCAACAATAGCACATTTATAAGTCATCAAGGAAGCCAAAGCCATAACCTCATTTTGAGTTACTTTTTGGCTATAGCGAATACCACCTTTTGTAGGTAATCTATGATGACTGTGTTGAACTCTGTATGCTTCGATGACTTGGTAGTCTTTACCCACCCGTACGGGGAAACGCATTTGATAAACAGAATTACAAGCTTTAATTTGAGCCAACAATCCTTTTGGCAGATCGGTTAGTCCAGCGGCTTTGTCAAAGTTCCGGCTGACACTTTCTAAAAAGTTAGGTTCTCTTGTCATTGATTTTTTAATCTTCTATAAGTGATTCTAATTTGGTTAGTTTACGTTCGAGGTAAACCAGAAATCCAATAATTCCGAAAAAGATAGCAACCAGCACTGCAATCACCACATAAATCTTTCCGGTGCTATGCATGAAATCTAAATTTCCAGTTTGAGCAGACAAATCTACTGTCCATAAAATAGAAAACAAAACGATTAAGAACTTTTTCATACTTTCAAATTGTTGACAAATGTGGGTGATTTTTTTTTATTTTACAAGGAAACAAATGTTTATTTTTATCAAATAAAAAATTGTTTAAAATCCTCTTTTGAGAATTAATAAATGAAATTAAAATCTATTGATCCCTAAAATTTAATAAACTATCTAGTTAACATCATTCCTTGATTAATTGGGTACCTATACAAAGTAGCCTCAAATTCTAAATCAACAGAAATTTATACTTAAATTACACAATCTATTTATTTACTTAAAAAAAACTAGAAAAGAATATTTACCATTTTCTAATCCTCTCTTTCCAAATATTTTTCCTCAATATTTAATGCTCTGTAATAAATAGTCGCTATCCAAAATCCCAAAAGCGTCCATCCAATAATTGCAGGATAGAAAACCATCCGCAAAGTGTTATCCATATCTTCACTTCCAAAGGCTGGATTCCCTCCTGATCCAGGATGCAAACTGTCAGTCATTCGAGGAATCACATTAATTAAAATTAGCGCTGCTACAAATGCAAACATATTGTAAACTGCAGCAATCCTTGCACGTTTCTCTAAATCGTCAAATGCATTTCGCAAAACGAAATATGCGAAGTAAATCAACAAAGCAATAGCTGTCATATTCAATTTGATTTCCTTCCATGTCCAATAAGTACCCCATGTTGCTTTTGCCCAAAGCATACCGGTTACAATTCCTAACAATCCAAAAACCAACCCAACCATAGTCATTACCTCTGCTCGACGATCTCTGTCTTGATCTTGTGTTCGGAGATACATAAAACTATTCCAGGTAGCACCTAAAAAAAGAAATAACATTCCAAACCACAAGGGTACATGAAAAAACGTATTTCGAATCGTTTCAAATAAAAGTCCTCGAAAAGGAAAGTTAGTCCCACGTTTATTAAGATTTCCAAAATTGGTATTCTTCCAAACTTTGGCCCCTACTATACTATCAATATTATTTTGTTTGATAATAAATTTTCCTGGCAAAGTTCCGTAACCATCAAAATCGTTATCAACATCTAAAGAAAATCTCTCTTGCTTTTTCGATGAAGGTAGGAAAGTAGGAATTGAAAAAGTAACCTCAATATTATTATCATCAATCACTTTGACATTTTGAGCCGCAATAAAAAGTGAAGTATCTTTTCGTAACCTAGCCTTCACTTCTTTAGCCTTGGTATGAAAAGTATTATATGTGGCTACGCTCACTGTGAAAGTTTGACCAGTATATGCGGTATATTGAGACATTGAGGTTATTCCTGGGCTTAACGGAACAGATAACCCTACAATTATGACATACAGCAAAATAGGCACACAAAGTAATTTCCACCATAATTTATTTTCCATAATTTATTTAAGTTTTGATAGTTTTTGAACTTATCGAATAGCGTCTTTTCTAATAAATATTTAGCAACTTTCCCTAGATGAAATGATTAAATTTTTAATCCATCTTCAAGTAAACGAATTTATTAATCCCTCCACAAAAACGGAAATAACATTAATGCTGCCCCTCCTAACAATAAATCTATTGCTAACAAAATCATAATATCTTCATTGATTGCAGAGTCAAAACTACCTGGCAATGCGTTTTGAGAAACTTTCACTAGTTCCATTACAATTGGTATCACTATTGGGAAACCTAAAATAGCCATTAAACTTGCACTATTATCTGCTTTGGAAGATATTGCTGAGATAAATGTAAACGTAATCGAAAAGCCTAAACTTGCCAAAAAAATTGCAATAAAAAACAATTGGAAATCTCTGACGGGGCTCCCTAAAACCAAACTAAAAACTCCATAGGCTAAAAAATTCAATACTAATAATAGCAATGTATTATACAGCATCTTAGAAATAATAATTGCGACAGGATTTACCAAGGAGTAATAATACAATTGACTAGAACCACTCTCTTGTACAAAACTTTTGGTTGCTGTATTGACACTCGCAAACAAAACGATAATCCAAAAAAGAATATTCCATTGTTTAGGATCTGCATCAAAGGTTGAAGTGTACACTACAAAAATAGTTGAAAACACATACAATAGAATTCCACTTATGGCATACTTTTGTCTAAACTCCAGGGTAAGCTCTTTACGAAATAGAAACCATATTTCTTGAATTGTATTCATTCTCCAAATTTACGTTGGTTTAAATTAATTACATAAAAATCATTGAATTTGTTATTACTCATAATTTGAATTAAGAATAATTTTACAAACTAATTACATGATTACATAAGTACTTTTGGATGTGCAAAATAAATCTGAAGTTAAAAAATATAATAATTTTTTGAATAGCCAAAAATTGGGTGATCTTTCGTTTTACAATAAGAAAAGATTAAATAAACTATTTAGATTTTTCCAATAACAATATTTTCACGTACCCTATCCTACCATCCAAAATCACCTTACACCAATAACGATCTACTTGATCTATCACTTTTACTTCTGATCCAATTTTCAGTCGTTTTAATACCTTTGAAGAAGCGTTTGAATCCTTTCTAAGACTTGTGTTTTCTGTAATTTTATACGTAGCATAATTAGGTTCTATAATATCATCAAAAACAATTCTCTCCTTTTTATGAGCAACTTTCTTTATTTCTACATTTGGTTGTAAAGGTAATGATGAAATCTCCTTTGATTTAGATTCTTTTCTTTTGGAATAATCTGACCATTCTTCACTCTGCTCTATTTGTTTTAAAAAATCAGATAGATTAGTCTCAATAGTTTTATCAGCTAATTCAACATCAGGAAATGGTTGCTCATAAATAGGAATCCGATAAGTTTCTATTTTTTTTCTACTTAGCAAAGCATTTTCAAAATCGTCTCCTAAACTATTTAATTCGGTGCCAGTCGGTAAAGTTTCCAATATTGTTTTTGCACTGGGAAAATTAGTACTTACTACCATTTTATTCCCTCTCGAAACTAATTTATCTACTCCTGGGTTAACCCAATTTGTATCAAGCGAAGTCAAATTGAAAGTATCCTCTAGTAATACTTTAACAGTTTTATTTTCAACACTATTTTCATCATCGTTTGATTTTGTAAATATATTACTTTCCTTGAGTAGAAATTTCATTGATTCAATTTTCTTACTCAATATTTCTGCCTCAGAAACTCGAAATGCCATTTTTAAAAATATTCGCTTTAGCACAAAACTCTCAATAATGTTTTCATTTTGAACAGCTTGAGCATTAAAAATCTTTTGATACGATTTAGGTGTTTTTATCGGCTTTCGATTATTTGTCATCACATATTCAAAAGCCATATCTAACTTCTTTTCATCTAGAATTTCAATAGCTTTATCAAGTTGTTTTTCATGAAAAAGATTCATCGCATCTTTGTACAAATCAGTAGCAAAGTCATAATTTACAGTTGCCATTTGATGAACTAATATCGGTAATTCTATTTTTATCTCTTTGATTGATTGATTCAGAAATAAATTAGCTTCTATTTCATCAGAAATGTTTTTTCCAAAACAATTCTCCAAACTTTCTAGTGCAATATCTTTGTATTTTGTCTCTGCATTTAACAACTTAAAAATAGAATCCATCCTTTCTTTAATAAGAATTTGACTAAACTTTAGTAACTCTCTCTTCTTTTTTTCTAACTCAACTTTTTTTACAAGGAAAACATGGATTACAGGATTTTCAGAAATCTGAATATCTTTTAGAACATGTTTGTTAACTACTTCATATCCCTCTTTTTCTAGCATCAAATCAATTCGAGAATTTGGAAATTGTTTGGTGAAATTTAATTGAAACCTTCCATTAAGATCTGTAATTCGATCAGGAGATAATTCGGTTCTAATTATTACTTCTCGAGCATACTTCAATGAGCCATTTTCAACTCTACTATTTAAGATGGAAACTTGACCATTTATTTGAAATTCTTGTGCAAAATTTTGATGAGAGGAAAATAAAAAACAAATAAGTACGAGAATTTTAATAGAATGCATTTATATATGATTTTCGGTAATTTGCAGTTAAATGTATCAACTTGATTTTGAAATATGATCAAGTTAAAGAGGGTTTTAAAAACTTAAATCCTCATTTAAAGGTAGAAAAATGTTTTACTTTTTACTAAATTAAGAAAAGTAATTAATTACCCTCTACAATTTTAAATTTGTACCATAATCCACCTTCCATCCTCTATAAACCATACTTAGAAAAAGTAAGAAATATCAAAAACTTTATCTAGGATGTGAATCTGTTTTTGTAATTTCAGAACAAATTAAAGATTACTAAACTTTAATTCAATTCTTTTAATTCCCTGTACAGATGCTCTAAAGAAAAATTTTCGTTTTTAAGGTAATTGATACATAAATCAAAAAAATCATCAACTCTCAGAAAATTAATTGAATCAAATAGACTGATTAAATATTTTTAGCAAAAGGTCATAATTTATTGATAATTAATACTATAAAACAATAAAATAAAAATGAATAATATCATCCTTCCCTCTCCATTGGTCTCAGTTGAGTGGTTAGTTGCTCATCTAAATCATCCTAATTTAATTATTCTTGATGCAACGAAAACAAAAATTGGACAAAAAGAATTATCCAATGAAGCAAAGACCAGGCGCATCCCAAGAGCTAGAATTTTTGATTTACAAAATACCTTCAAAGATCAAAAGGCATCTCTTCCAAACACAATGCCTTCCCCTGAATACTTTGAAAAAGAAATTCGGAAAATTGGAATCAACAATGACAGCATTATTATAATATACGATCACCATGGCGTATACTCATCACCACGAGCTTGGTGGATTTTCAAAACAATGGGGCATAAAAATGTAGCTATTTTGGATGGTGGTTACCCTGCTTGGAATAAGGCAAATTTGCCTATCGCCATCCAAGCTAATTATGACGGTGAACACGGAAACTTTAAAGCAAATTATCAAGCTAATTTGATCAAAAGTGCGAGAGAAGTTTTAGCTAATTTAAACAAGCAGAACATTTCAATTATAGATGCTCGACCAGAAGGTAGATTCCACGGAACTGCTCCTGAACCACGTGCTCATTTAAAAAATGGACACATTCCAGGAAGTCAAAATCTACCAAGTCTTAAAATTATAAAAGATGGAAAACTACTTCCTGTTGAGAATCTTAAAGATATTTATGGCACTTTAAATTTAGAAAACAAAGAAATTATTTTCTCTTGTGGATCTGGCATAACTGCTTGTGTAATTGCCCTTGGTGCCGAAGTGGTTGGATATAATTCAAAAGCTATTTTCGATGGTTCATGGACAGAATGGGGCAATGGAGAATACCCTGTTGAAAAATGAACATCATGGATCTACCAAAAAAAGGTGATTTCAATTATAAAAGAATAATCTTCAACTTGATTAATAAGAACATGGATTGATTGATAAAAAAAATGGCAAAAAAATTAAATTAATTGAGTAATTTGGATCAAACAAAACAAAACCTAATTATGCAAAGATTCAAAGCATTAGATGTTTTTAGAGGCATGACTGTATGCCTCATGATAGTAGTCAATACACCCGGAACATGGAAAGCAGGACATATCTTTGCTCCATTTTTACACGCTCCTTGGGATGGTTTTACTCCAACGGACTTAGTTTTCCCCTCCTTTCTTTTTGCCGTCGGTACCGCATTTGCATTTGTCAAAAGTAGGTGGTCAGATAAGTCCCTTGGAGATGTTTTTGGGAAAATTGCAAAACGTACTTTAATCATTTTTTTTCTAGGATACTTCTTATCATGGTTTCCTTTTGTCAAATGGTCGGATGGAGAATTGATTGGAAAATCATTTGAAAGTACACGATTTTTAGGAGTTCTAGGAAGAATTGCTTTATGTTATTTTTTTGCAGCTATCCTGATATTTTATTTGAATAAGCGACAATTGATAATTGCTTCAGGTGCTTTATTATTTGGATATTGGGGATTGATGTATGGATTTGGAGATTATACTTTGGAAAACAATTTTGGTCGAACTATTGACCTTATGCTATTGGGTGATAGTCATATGTATCATGGAGAAGGAATCGCCTTCGATCCCGAAGGAATATTAAGTACATTTCCAGCAATAGTAAATGTGATTGGAGGATATTTAGCAGGAGCTTTTATTATAATGGGTAAGAGCTTAAATTATGAAAAAGTAGCCAAGCTATTTATGTATGGGTGTATTTTGATGGCACTTTCCTATGTTTGGGATTTAGGTTTTCCAATCAATAAAAAACTATGGACAAGCTCCTATGTATTATTGACAATAGGAATAAACTTAGTAATGTTAGCAGGCTTAATTTACGCGATTGACTTTAAATCTAAACCGATGAGCTTCAATTTTTTTGAAGTATTTGGGAAAAATCCATTATTCATTTATGTGTTTTCCATCTTCTTGTCAAAAGTAATTAGTTTTATAAGAATAGGTGAAACATCACTAAAGGGATGGTCTTACGATAATCTATTTTTGTGGATGGGTCCAAAAACAGGATCATTTGCCTTTGCAATATTATTTATGTTAATATGTTGGTCAATTGGTAAATGGTTGGATCGAAAGAAAATTTATATTCGTGTATAACAACAATAAATGAGTAGATTATCTTAATTGATAATCTACTCATTTTAAGAATTAATTTTTATAAATTACCTTTTAAATCTACCATAATAATGGGTGACAAATAACCACTTACATTATCTTTATCAAATATGATTTCTTTTAGCTCATAAAATTTAAAGTTTGATTTAAGTAATTTCTCTTCTGCGATAGACATTCAATTTCCAACACTCTTTTTAATCCACCGTTTTGTACTTTTAAAGTCAAAAAATATTCCTCTATCAATTACAATTTGTGTAAGCAATCCCTTAATATTTTCTAGTTTTCTGGAGGATTTGTATTAATGATTCCCACTAATTGAGAAAGCGGCTCAATTCATTTGATTCGTTAGTATTTTTGAGACCTATAATAATTGATCAGTAAAAAGATTTCCTAAATATTTATCAAATCATTCTTTCAACATGCAAGGAAAAAAGGTCTCAAATGCACCTGGAGTAACATAAAAACAATCAGGTAAATAAGCCCCCATCACTTCTTTTTCAGTTCCAATCTCAATAACATTTTGAATAGCTTCTTTAAAATCAGGTGAAGCCAACATATTTCTAATTTGAATTACTGTAACATCCTCATCCAGTGCACCATCTCCATCATCGGCCATGGGTAACCATCCAATACCACATTCAGAATAAGCATTCCTGGGCCGATCTGCTACTCTACTAATTGCAATCACATATTCTCCTTTATCATTGACAGGCACTTGCTCATCAAATAAACAATCATTCACTCTAGTATTCGCAAATCCTTGATTAGAACAAAGGGACCAATAGACTAATTGACCTGCTGTCATTTTTTCTTCGCCATTTAAAGTTTTTGGTGTTTGAGGAAGTTTACCTCTTAAAACAAATACTTTCCCATGCTTTCTATTAATAATTGCTCTCACATAATTATTATCTAAATTAGGATAAAAGCCTCCTGTACTTTTTCTTGCAGATTCTGGCATTTGTCCTGAGTATATTCCTAATAAAAAAGCTCTATCATATTGTATAAACCAAGTAGGTGGATTCGTGGCTGGGTGAGCGTATGGTTTATCAGGAAGGTTAACTAATTCATGGTATTTCTTCATAGGAACCGACACTGCACTTGGACTTATATACAATGGTTGTTTAGTATCTAATACCTTACATGCATCCTCTCCACGGAGAACTCTTCCATCGGCAAGAGTTAAGACTGGTTCAGGGAGTTTAACTCCTCCTGTGACGGGATAAGCTTGATCTGGTACATAAATTCTATAAAGCAAACTTTGCTGACCTGGATCATAAGCAGGAGCATGGATGGTATTAAAAATTTGTTGTTCTAATTTTTGTCCCTCTAATTGAGGCGATGGGCTTAATCGAATTCCCTCTTTTTTTCTAACCTTTGGTTGAGAACTAGCTACCTCAATTGTGTATTTTCTATTTGGATTATTCCTTTCTGCACCCACAATAAAAGGATTTACACTTCCTTCATCTGGAACTATGAGGTAATCAGCTAACGATTCTATAGGCTGCCCAAATTCATTATAACTAATCAAAGACATGTATCTAGAGTGTGGGAATTCTCCCTCCAATTCTAATTTAGCTCCTTTCGGGATAGTAAACATTGAATTCCAGTAAAAAACTCCGGCATCAGGATATGCTATATTTATGTAGGGATCTTTACTATGAGGACCACGTAGCCAAAAACAAGTTCTCTCACCAGGAATCCCAATTTGCTCTTTTGATTCATGGGTTAAAATATCATTATTTAATAAATTAATATTTGGGGGGTGATTTTCACATGAAAAAATTGTTGAGAAAAATAACACCACTATCAAAAAAGTAAATTTTGAATTTGTTAATTTTTTCATTTTGTATCTAATTTAAAAAAAAACGTGAATTTTTCACCTAAGAAAAATTCACGTTTCGATACTTTATTTAAAAATATTATTTAGCACCAAATGTATAAGTTAATTTCATTCTATACATTGCGCCAATTTTTGGCATGTTTGGAAATGCTCTGTATTCATTATTGAAAATATTATTACCAGAAAGATCAATAGATAAACCATTATCTAACTTGTAACCAATACTCATATCAACTAGGTTTTTAACCTCAGTTGGTCCTCCAAATTGACCAGTATTTGCAAGAAATGAATCATCATGCTGAAATGAGATACTTCCTCTAAATCCAGTTTCAGGAGTCAAGGTTAACCCTAATCTGAATTTGTTCTTAGGAGTATTAAATGCAGTAGTAAGTGGTGAATCAGCACCTTCCCCTAAATCTTCTCCATCGAATTCGTTTTTGCTAATGTAAGAATAATTACCCCATGCTGATAAATCACTTGTAATATAATACTCTAATCCAAAATCAACTCCTGTATAACTAACCTCCGCATCTGGGAAAATTCGGTAACCTGATGCAACGTGCATGATTCCATCATTTTGGGGCATCAAACTAGTTTCAACTGTTCCAGTTCCATAATAATTAGGAACCAAGTTGGCCACTTGCCCATATCCACCTGCTAGTGCCGCTACTGTAGCTGCATCTACACCAATCCCTGTAAGAAAGGCTCCAAAGTCAGCAGCAACACCATTTAAAGTCGTAAAATCTTGACCAACTAAACTAACTAGTGGTGCAATTGCAGTAAAATCTGAAAATCCTTTTCTTTGAACATGGTAAACATCTAACATAACTCCTAACTTATTATTGATCAGACCTTTGTAACCTAATTCATAAGTATTACTAGTACTAATTTGAGGTGTATTGGTATCAATCAAATCATTCAATGGTCTATTATTTCCATTTTCATCTGTCTCAAAAAGGTTTACACCATAAAATGTACCTACATTACCAGTAGGTGCTAAACCTCCTAGATAAGCTGCAATAGGAGCTTCTAAAGGCGTCCCTGCTACCTGTGCTAAAATAGATCCTGTTGCTACCCCATGAACAAATGCATTTGATAATCCATTAACACCAAGTTGACCTGCAGGTAATTCATCAGGAAGGGCAGTACCCAAATCAAGTAAAGTTTGTAATAATGCAGGATTTGCTCCTGTTGGGTCTAATGCAGCATATATTCCTCCAGCAACGATATTTTGATTTAAGAACTCAATATTTGGGTTTGCTCCAAATTCATGTTGTCTATTCATTCCTGCTAACCAAATATCAAATGCTCCTTGCACAGGAACATTTACAGGGAAATCGATAGCCATTTGTAACCCAGATGGAGGGCCACCAGCTCTGTTAAATGTTGCTCTAAAAGTATGTGCAGGAGTAGGCTTATATACAAATGCAAGTCTTGGAGAAAAGAATCCATCATCAAGAAATGAAAAAGTATCATATCGACCTGCAATAATCATATCGAGTTTTTTACCTAATTCAAACTTACCTTGTGCATAACCACCAAAAATAGTATAATCATCATCATCTTCTTGACTTCCATAAGTTCTATTACCAGTGTCAGTTATAGCATTTCTATAATCAAGACCGATAGTCCAATCTGCATTTAATAAACTTGGAGTTTGAAAGTTATATTGAACTTGTCCTTCTAATTGTTTTCTTGCAACACCTGCATTATTACCCGTTTGATAAAGGAATGTTGGCTTACTATCTGATCCACCATCATTATCTACATAAAATAATTGTGCGAAAAGTCCACCTTTTTGAACTCTTGCTTGTGTCCATATTTCAGTAGATTGCGCTAACCCTTCCCCTAGATCATTATAGAAGACAGCACTTGCACCATTGTACCCTCCGGATAAAGTAACACTCAAATCGTCTTGTGGACGAAATTCTAAATGACCACCAAAGGAATAGTTTTCATAAAAATCTTGCATAACATTTCCATCTTCTCTTATAGGTAAAGATAAAATTTCCTCACCTGGTTGAGATGAATCAATATAACCTAACCTAGTATCTGGGTTAACAATACTAGATGAGAATAGATCAATTTGGCTTGTAAAATTACCATTTGCATCAGTTGAACCTTCTGAACCGTCTAGTATAAACTCATCACCTTTATTGTAAGCTGCTGTGATTTTATACCCAAAAGTTTTTGAATCATTTCTACCCGCATGTCTTAATGCAGCATTAACTGTATTCATATTACCATAACTAGCTTGAATAGTCGTTCCTGGATGGTCAATTGGATTTTTAGTAATAAAGTGAATTACACCAGAAGTTACCCCTGGACCATAAAGAGCAGACCCAGGTCCACGTACTACTTCTATCCGAGCAAGATCAATATTATTAATTCCTGCGGCATCTGATTGGAAAGTTCCTATACCTGGTCCAACTAAACTTCTATAATCCATAATTGGGAATGCAGAAGTACCAAAAAGACCTACCCCTGCTCTCATCTCAATATTTATTCTTGCTGCGCTTTGTTGGGTAATAGTCACACCTGGTGTATTTATCAGGTTACGAGTTGCATCAGTATTAGCTGATGTAGCTAATTGTCGAGAACCAATAACTGAAATAGAGGCGGGAGCATCTTGAACCTTTTCAGCTTTTCTAGAAGCTGAAATGATAATTTCGTCTGATAAAATTCCTTCTACAAGAGTAACATTTAAAGGTGCATCAGAAGTCACCTCAATTTCTTGAGATGAAAAACCTGTGTATGAAAAAACTAATGTAAATGGAAAGTTTTCAGATGTTGTAATAGAATAACTTCCATTTTCATCTGTAATGTCACCATCAGACGAGCTTCCTTTGATCAAAACATTCGCTCCGATCAGAGCTTCGCCTCCGTCGTCAGTTACATTTCCACGGATCGTAGTTTGGGCAATTGTGGCACTTGATACCAACATAAAACCCATAATTAATAATAATAAAATTTGGTTGAAATTTCGTTTCATAATAAATAGTTGTTTAAAATTAAAATGTGTTTTTTTTGTCTACAGTCTATTTTCATTTTTCAGTATGTAAAATCATAAAAAAAATAAACATTACATCAATTTTTAACATTTTTTTTACAACTTATTTTTTAGTAAGTAACTACTTAATATTAAACTAATATAATCAATTAGACCGCAAAAACAAGAAAAGCAGCCCAAAAGGCTGCTTTGTAATTAAAGAAAACTTAAATATAATTAATTGCTTGACAGCTTAGTTCACAAATATATCCTTGCGATTAGTCTCCTCACCTTCTAATTTTAGAAGTGTTAAATGAAGTATTCCATCTCCATATTTAGCTTTAATGGAGGCTAAATCTATTTTTTCATTCAACTCAAACCTTCGTTGAAACCTTCCAAACGAAAACTCCTTTCGCCTCCATATTACTCCTGCTTCCTTAGCCTCTTTCTCTTTATTGTTAACCAAAATGGTCATTTCATTTTCTACTAGAGAAATATTGAAGTCTTCTCTTTTTAATCCTGGAGCTACCAAAAATATTTCATATCGATCATCCAACTCTTTTACGTTAATAGGAGGATAAGATTGGTCAAATCCCATTTTTCCCTTCTTTGCCCATTTCTCCTTATTTCTATTGATCCAGTAACCATATGCTGAATTATGATAATTATTTTTACAATTTTCTTTTTGGTGATAAAATGATTTTCTACACATAATTTTATTAATTTTTTCTGGTTAATATGATTTTTAAATTTAGTTATCGAACTTTACTAGAACCAACACCCAATTTTAAACAACTACGATTCTCTCTTGACGATTAAAAAATGGTTCGTCTTCAAATCTGTCAAACTTGTTAAATGAATTCCTTTCAAGAGATTCTCTTTCCTCCCAAGTCATATATTTAAAGAAGTTTTTAATTTTTCGAAAAACGAAAAAGATCAAACTCATTACTACAGCTATGAGGAAAGCTGTAACTAATACTCTTGCTAAAAAGAAAAACAAAATTAAACCTATCGAAATTCCAAAAAATGTTCTAAAAGGACTACGTCTCATGATTTTTATTTTTAAGGTTAATAAATCGAATTTAAACGTTCAGTATTTTTGAAAAGCAATTTTCTAAACGTCTTACATTTAAGAAGACGGACTAATCTTTTTTTTACTTTAAAATTTTAATGTTTTTTTTGACTACACCAAAAAGTAATTATTTGATTTACAATACCTTACAAGCAAAAAAAAGCAGAGATAATTTTTAACTTATCTCTGCTTTTTATAAAACAAATTGAATATCTTTTTCTGCTATTACATATTTACCCTCATTCTATCGATCCATAAATAATCGCATACATCTTAGTCCAAAAATCATTTCTCTGAAAAGGAACAATTTGAGTCATTCCTACAAAGACCAATTCTTCCTCTGGATCAATAAAAAACTTAGTATTAAAATATCCACCCCATTCATACGTGCCAGCTGACTTATGATCTTGTGCAGTTCCTTCTCTTGTTTTTAATGAAAATCCTAAACCATAGGTAATTCCTGGAATATTGGAATATCCATTTCCTTTTTTATTTAATAGTATTAATTGGTCTGAAGTCATCACTTCAATTGTTTTCCTAGACAAAATTCTTTCCCCTCCATATTCTCCCTCATTTAATAGTGACTGTATAAAAATCAAATAATCCATTGCTGTTCCTGACATACCACCACCACCTGCATAATGATTATTATCATTTCTTTTTGGATATTCTAACATTTTTCCAAACTCAGTATCTGCAGTCATAATTATTTTTCCTTTGTCATCATATGTATAAACTGGTACTAAACGATCCTGTTTTGACTTAGGTAAATAAAAGCCAGTATCTTCAATTCCAAGAGGAGTCATTATATTTTCTTTAAAATACTCATTCAATTTTTTTCCTGAAGCTACTTCTACAATTCTACCTAGCACTTCCATATTTAATCCATACATATATTTTTCTCCTGGTTGAAATATCAAAGGGACTTTAGCTATTTGATCAGCCATTTGTTCAGTCGTCATATCAGCACTTAACCCAAAATTATTGGCGCCCATTTTTTCATATAGTGCTTGAATCTTTCCTGGATTAAAAACGCCATATGTTATACCTGATGTATGCGTCAATAAATGTCGGATAGTAATTGGTCGTTGAACAGGTAAAGTTGTAAAAGAAGAATCAGTATCATTGAATTGGTCTAGAACAGCCGATTGTCTATATGAAGGGATATAATAAAAAACAGGATCATCCAAACCTAATTTCCCTTGCTCGTATAGTTGCATGATACTTACTGTTGTAAATGCTTTAGTCATCGATGCCAATCGAAATATATCATTCTTTTGATATTTGTTCCTTTTTGCCAAGGTTTGATAACCAAAACTTTTATTGTAGACAATCTTTCCTTTTCTAGCAATCACAAAAACTCCACCTGGAACATGTCCTTGATTGACAAAAGATTCTATGTGTTTGTCCAGCAAATCTAATTTCTTCAAAGATATTCCAGACAGGTTTTGAACTCTAGGTATTGCAGGAGGATTAAACTCTGAACTCTGAGCCAACGATGAATATTGGAAAAAGTAAAAAGTAAAAAATAGTAAAATAAATTTTTTCATAGATAATTTTTTATTAAAAATAAAAAAGATAATTCAAGAGACATAATTTTATTAAACAGGTTTATCCCATCTAAAAACAATTATTTACTTCTATATTTAATAACAGAACATTTACATCTTTATCTCTAAAATTCATATTAATTCCTCACCTTAAAATAGTTGTCAAAGGTTAAAAAGTATTA
>Ga0102812_10000024_pt1 | contig 111609 bp, 104 predicted proteins | sample ColrivemetaGS713_FD_79334 | JGI IMG/M metagenome (GOLD analysis project Ga0102812, IMG submission 79334) | Estuarine microbial communities from the Columbia River estuary - Flood tide ETM metaG S.713 | ecosystem: Environmental > Aquatic > Marine > Intertidal zone > Estuary | place: USA...
CCCAGTCGATCCGGTATCCGGAATCGGTGAGGGTGCGGGCGTCACGCGCGAAGGTGACGGGGTTACAGGACACGGCCGCGATGACCGGAACCCGCGCCGTAGCAAGCTCGCGCATCTGCGCCTCGGCCCCGGCGCGCGGCGGGTCGATCACGACAGCATCCCAGCCTTTGAATTCATCAGGCTCAAGCGGGCGGCGGAAAAGATCACGGGCTTCGGTTGTGACGCGTTTGAGTCCGACAGCCTCGCGCCAGCCCCTGTCCAGTGCGACCAACATTTCCTTTTCACCTTCCACGGCATGCACCTCGGCCGTGGTGGCGAGGGGTAGGGAAAATGTCCCGCAGCCTGCAAATAGGTCGATGACCCGATCCGATTTACCGACAATATCCAGGACCGCCGCCAAGAGCGACGCTTCGCCCGCTTTGGTCGCCTGCAGAAATGCACCCGGCGGCGGGACCACCCGCGCTGCGCCGAATTTCTGATGCGGTGGGTTGATCATGACAATCTGTTCATCCCGCCAGACCAATCGCGCAATCGAATGCTGGTTCGCAAAAGCCGCAAGATCGATCCGCAGCGCTTCGGTCAACGGCAGATCGGTGTCTATGTGGATGTCGGGACCACCGAGGCTTTCGGTGACGGTCAGGCCCAGTTCGCCTTTGCGCGACGCCACACGCGCCGTCAGGTCCTGCAGCGCAGGCAGCGTCGCCATGATCCCCAGCGACAGCAGTCTGCAATCAGGAATTTCGATCAGAGTGTCGGACCCTTTGGCATGAAACCCGACCAAAGCCCCCTTTTTGGTGCGGCGTCCGGCAAGTTTCGCGCGGCGGCGCGAATTGGCAGGCGAGGTTTCGACACCCGATATCCGCGCAGAAATACCGTGGGCCGACAAGGCGCGTTCAACGATGCTTTGCTTCCACGAGGCCACGAAACTATCTGCAGCATGTTGCATCGCGCATCCACCGCAGGATTTGAAATGCCGGCAGGGCGGCGAAACCCGATCAGCCGAAGGCACCAGAATTCGCGGCAGACCATCTGCGCCGATCTCGACCTCTTCTCCGGGTAGGGTCCGCGGCAGCAACTCGCCCGTGTCGGCGCGTCCAAGACCAAGATGTGTCAGGCTTTCAATTTTCGGCATGATTTATTCCACAGTGTCCTGCGTGCCTATAAAGCCCCCCGACTGCCTATTCCAGTAGCGGGCGTAAAGTCCGCCTGCCTGCAAAAGACTGTCATGTGTGCCGTCTTCGACGATCCGGCCCTGATCCATAACAATAATGCGGTCCATCCGCGCAATCGTGGAAAGACGGTGCGCAATCGCAAGAACGGTTTTGCCCTGCATCGCCAGATCAAGCGCTTCTTGAATGGCGGCCTCTACCTCGGAATCGAGGGCGGATGTTGCTTCGTCTAGCACCAGAATGGGCGCATCTTTCAGGATCGCCCGCGCAATGGCGATCCGTTGCCGTTGGCCGCCTGACAACTTTACGCCACGTTCGCCAAGAAAGGCATCATAGCCCACACGACCCTTGTGGTCCCGAAGCTTGAGGATGAAATCATGCGCTTCGGCCTTTGCGGCGGCCTGTTCAACCTCGGCATCTGTGGCGTCGGGGCGGCCATAGCGGATGTTGTCGCGGGCTGACCGGTTGAACATCGCGGTTTCCTGCGTGACCATCCCTATGTTCCGGCGCAAGGATTCCTGTGTCACGCCGCGAACGTCCTGCCCGCCAACCTCTACAGCACCCTTTTCGGTGTCGTAGAGCCGCAGCAGCAGGGCAACGAGAGTGGATTTGCCAGCACCGGACGCCCCCACGATCCCGACCTTTTGCCCCGGCTCGATAGTCAGATTTACGTCGATGATGCCGCCGCTTTCTCGACCATAGGCAAAGGTTACAGTGTCAAAACGGATTTCGCGCGAAAGGGCCAATTCTGCGGCATGTTCGGTATTGATAAGCCGATGCGGCGGGGTAAGCGTATGCATCCCGTCCTCGACCTCGCCGATATTGGCGTAAAGCCCCATCAGCGTGAAACTGACCCAACCCGTCATCTGGGCAATGCGCACCGCGACGGTCCCCGTGGCGGCGATATCGCCTGTCGTAGCAATCGACATCGACCAAAGCCAAAGCGTGGTGCCAACCATCAGCACCGGAAGAATCCCCGCGATAATCATCAGGTAGAACCGAAAGTTCGTCGACACATAGCCAAAGGCCAAGGTTTTGTCGCGATAGGTCGCCATCGCACCGACGGCGGCGCGGTCTTCATAGTCGGCGTGGGCAAAGAGTTTGACCGTCTTGATATTGGTGATCGTATCAACAACCTGACCGGTCACACCTGCGCGAGCGGCGGCGCGGCCTTCGGCGCGTGACCTGATCCGCGGCAGGTAGGTTTTGATGAACCAAAGATAACCGACCAGCCAAACCGCCAGAACGGCCCCGACCCGCCAGTTGATCGACACCACCAGAATCCCGGTCGCGATGATAGAAGCGAGCGCAAAGACAACGGTATTGATCGCCTCGACTGTAACCTCGGTCAGGGCGCGGGCGGCTTGCATCTGCTTTTGCGCAATCCGACCGGCAAAATCATTGTCAAAAAATGTCACGTCCTGCCCAAGCGTCCAGCGATGCAGCCGCGACAGGACAAGCACGTTTAAATTCGGGTTCAGAACCACTGCCTGAAACGCGGCGGAAAGCCCGAAAACCAGTGGGCGCAGCGCGATCAGGAAAACCGCGATAGTCAAAAACAGCACACCGTGATTGTCGAACAACCCTGTCGGCCCGTTTGATGTGGCGGTATCTATCACCCAGCCCAGAAACATCGCCGATACGACCTCGGCGCAACCTGCCAACGCCGAAGCAACGGACGCCGCCCAAAGTACCGGCCAAGTTCCGGCAAGCCCCCAGCGAAAAAATGCGGCCAATGTCCGGGGCGGCGGTGGCACATCTGCCTGATCGAACGGGGGAATAAGGATCGACAGACGCCGCATCCAGCGCGGCCCGCTATCCTCTGCCAAAACGGTCATCTGCAGCCATCCTTTTTCTAATCATCCGCCAGAAAGCCACCCGACTGTCTGGCCCAAAGACCTGCATAAAGGCCGCCGGATGTCAGCAGATCGGCATGGGACCCCTGTTCGACGATCCGGCCCTGATCCATCACGACAATCCGGTCCATTTGCGCAATGGTAGACAGCCTGTGCGCAATGGCAATGACCGTCTTGCCCTCCATCATGCCATAAAGGGTTTCCTGAATCGCGGCTTCGACTTCGCTATCTAGCGCGCTCGTAGCCTCGTCCAGCAAAAGAATTGGTGCGTCTTTCAGGATCACTCGGGCCAACGCGATCCGCTGCCGTTGTCCACCTGACAGACGAACCCCCCTTTCGCCAACGAGCGCATCAAGCCCCGTGCGACCCTTGTTGTCGCGGAGGTCCGCGATAAAGCTTGTCGCCTGTGCCTTGTCTGCGGCAGCCATCAATTCCGCCTCGGTCGCGTCGGGGCGACCGTAAAGGATGTTGTCACGCACCGACCGATGCAAAAGCGAACTATCCTGCGTCACGATCCCAATTGACGCACGCAGACTGTCCTGCCGGACTTGGGTAATGTCCTGCCCGTCGATCAGAATTCGGCCGCCCTCGGCATCGCGCATCCGTAGCAACAGATTTACAAGGCTCGATTTGCCCACGCCCGACCGGCCGACCAGACCAATCCGTTCACCCGCCGCGATTGACAGGTTGACACCATTTAAGCCCCCGCGCCCCTTGCCGTAATGATGGGTCAGGTCCTGAATTTCGATACGGCCCGCAGTGACCTTGATCGTACGGGCATCTGGCTGATCTAGAACGGTTTGCGGGACGGCAATGCTTTGCAAGCCTTCGCGCAACGTCCCCAGATGCTCAAAGACGCGCACCGTCATCCACATGATCCAACCGGTCATCGTATTCAGTCGAAGCGCCATTGCGATTGCCGCCGATACCTCGCCTATTGTCAGCGCATCCACTGACCACAAATACAGTGCCGGTCCGACAACACAGAACATCGCCGCCGCGTTAAAGGCCGCCATAGCACTTTGTTGTCTGGCAAAGATCCGCATCAGGGCCCCGAACCGCAAGCGATGCCGCGACATCGCGTTTTTGGCAAAATGCTGTTCGCGGTCCGCATGGGCAAAAAGTTTGACCGTTTCGATATTGGTGTAGCTGTCCACCACCCGTGCGGTAACGCGGCTTTGGGCATGGCTGAGCTTTTCGCTGGCTTTCCCGGCACGAGGGGCAAACCACAGCACAAAAGAAACAAAGGCCGCGATCCATAGCGCGAACAAGAGCGACAGCCGCCAGTCCATCCCTGTCAAAAGGATCAGCGTCGCCACAGCAAAGGCAGCCGCTTGCCAGAACGCTTCGAACATCAAAAAGGCGGTGTCTTCGGCGGCAGGGCCTACCGACATGACCCGATTTGCCAGACGCCCTGCGAAATCATTCTGAAAGAACCCGATAGGCTGGCCCAGCGTATGCTGATGCGCCCGCCAGCGAACCTGCGTGATCATATTGGTTGAAATACCTGAGAACAGCACAGCCGCGTTCAGTGCCAGTGTCACCGGCCGCAGCAGCAACAGGACGACAGATGCCGCAATAACCTCGGCCCCGTAATTTTCCCAAAATCCGGCGGGGCCAAGCGACATCAGATCGACCAGCCGCCCAGCATACCAGATCAGACCCAGTTCCAGCGCAGCGACCAAGACACCCAGAACAGCTGCAATCGCCATTACCTTGCGAAAGGGCCGCAGGTGCCCAAGCAGATAGCGCGCCGGTTCCGCCGGTGGTGTGGCCTTGTCGTAAGGTCCGAAAGGATCCGACATGCCTTCGACATGGCGGAAAACAGAATTCAGGATTTTCATGATCTTAGTCCAGTTTGTCGCCAAGAAATCCGCCCGACTGCCGTGACCACAGACGGGCATAAAGCCCACCCTTGGCCAACAGATCGTCGTGCGACCCGTCTTCTGCGACTTTGCCGTCATCCATCAGGACAATGCGATCCATCTGCGCAATGGTCGACAGGCGGTGCGCGATCGCAATGACCGTCTTGCCGTGCATCATGCCATAGAGCGTTTCCTGAATGGCGGCCTCTACTTCGCTGTCGAGCGCGCTCGTCGCCTCGTCAAGGATCAGGATCGGCGCATCTTTCAGGATTACGCGGGCCAATGCGATCCGCTGCCTTTGCCCACCAGATAGCTTGACGCCGCGTTCGCCAACCTTCGCGTCATAGCCACGGTTGCCTTCGCCGTCTTCAAGACCAAGGATAAAGTCATGCGCTTCGGCCTTTTTGGCGGCGGCGACAACCTCGGCTTCGGTGGCATCAGGCCGGCCATAGAGGATGTTTTCCCGGACCGTGCGGTGCAAAAGCGCGGTGTCCTGTTGCACCATTCCGATGGCCGACCGCAGGCTTTGTTGCGAAACTGACCGGATGGATTGACCGTCGATCAACACATCCCCCCCGTCGGGATCGTAAAACCTCATGACCAGTTTCACCAGCGTGGTCTTGCCAGCGCCGGACCGACCGACCAATCCAACCTTTTGACCCGGTTCAATGGTCAGCGATACGGGGCCCATGCCGCCTTCGGCCCGCCCATAGCGATGTTCAAGATTGATCAATTCAATCCTGCCATTGGGGCAAGACAAAACCGATGCATCCCGATTATCGGTCAGTCGGATCGGCTGAGCGATGGTTTGCAGACCTTCGCGCACCACGCCAAGTTCCCTGAAAAAGTTGGAAACAGCCCACATGATCCAACCGGACATGGCGTTGAGCCGGAGCGCGAGCGCTGTTGCCGCCGCCACGACCCCGACCGATGCTGTCCCGCCCAGCCAAAGCCAGACTGCCCACCCAACGACGCCAACAATCAGCACGCCGTTCATCATCATCAGGGCAAGGTCCATGATCGTATACAGACGCATTTCGACAAAGAACTTGGTGCGTGCGGTTTCAATCGCGGCGCGCCCATATTCCAGCTCTGTATCGTGATGCGCGAAAAGCTTGACCGAATGGATGTTCGTATAACTGTCGACAACGCGCCCAGTGACTGCGCTGCGTGCCTCGCTTGATGCTTCGGAGGCTGGGCCGATCTTTCTGACAACCCAGGTCAAAAGAAAGACATAAGGCACCAGCCAAACCGCAAGCGGCAGCAAAAGCATGACATCCGCGTCAGCCAAAAGAACGGCCGCACCAACGACATAGGCAATCGCAAAGGCAATCGCGTCAAATAGCTGAAACACGACCTCGCCCGCGGCTGGGGGCGCCTGCATGATCCGGTTGGCAATCCGGCCCGCGAAATCATTTTCGAACCAGCCCACAGATTGCCGCATAACATGCCGATGCGCCCGCCAACGGAACATGGTGCCGTAGTTGGGGATGATCGAATTGTTCAAAAGTGCCACCTGCGCGATATAGATCACAGGCCGCAGAAAGAGGATGAACACCGCCACCGCGACCAGTTCCAATCCATTCCGGATCCAGAACGACGCAGGCTCTGCCGCACCCAAAAGGTCAACAAGCCGCCCCATGTAAGAAATCAGCCAGATTTCGACTACTGCGATCACGATCGACAGCGTCGCTGTGACCGCGAACACCTTATAAAAGGGCCGCGAAATCTCTTTCAGATAGGGCCAGACGCCTGTCGGCGGAGTGTCCGACTCGGCATAGGACACATAGGGGTCGACAAGGTTTTCAAAGAAACGAAACATGGGGGCGCTCCGGTTGAGCAATTACAATATGGGCTGGGCGGGGGTTTGAAACGAACCCGCCAAATCAGGGCAAGTTCGCTCAGAAGAGAGACGCTCGGATCCTGATTTTCATATTGCACACCTCCATGATGGTCCGATTTTTGTAACGGAACAAAACGGGCTTGTCATCCACGTTTTTTGCAGGCCTCAACCAGCGCGTGTTTTGTCATCGAAAACCCCGAGGCGATCCATTCATGTTCGGCCTGACGCAACGCTTGGCCCAGCGCTGGGCCGGCAAAGTCTGGCATCAGTTCATTTGCCGTCAGCGGAAAGGTCTGCGCGGAACCAAAGGCAACCTGTTCGAGACGCTCATTCGGGATTTCGCGACCCATCAGCGCCGCGCGCAGGGCGAGCACATCATTTCCAGCGTCGCGCCCTAGCCGATAACCAAGTTCGGTTGGCGGGGTTTCGAGTGCCATCTGGTCTGACAAAAGCATCAATCGCTTTGCCTGAGTGTTTGACAGACGCAGGGCTTCACCCACGTCTTGCCCGCCCAGCGCGGCAAGTCGCCTGATCGGTTCGGGGTGCAAACCCGCAGCCTGTTCCACATGGACCAAGACCGCCAACAGATGCGCCCCCGCACCGGGCAAGATCCGCATCAACACACCGCTGGCTGCCATCGCGGCGACGGCGGGCGCGGGATCTGGCGCCGACAAAAGCTTGATCATCTCGGCCCCGATCCGTTCTTTGGATAGGCTTTCCAATCCGTCAGCATGTTCGGCGCAGGCCGCTAGTCCTTCGGCCTCGATCCCGTTGTCGGGGTCGGAATACCAAGCGCTGAACCGGAAGAACCGCAGGATGCGCAGATAATCTTCTTTGATCCGTTGGGCGGGATCATCGATAAACCGGACAGTTCGACTTTGCAGATCCGGAATGCCGCCGATTGGATCGGAAATCGTCCCATCCGGCGCGCAATAAAGGGCGTTGAACGTGAAATCGCGGCGGTGCGCGTCGGCCTCGATCGTGTCCGCAAAGGCCACAACTGCGCGTCGCCCGTCGGTTTCGACATCCTGCCGAAAGGTGGTGATTTCATAGGGCACGCCGTCGGAAACGACGGTGACTGTGCCGTGGTCAATACCCGTGGGCACAGCCCGCAGCCCCGCTGTTGATGCGAGGTCCATCACCCGTTCGGGCCGCGCATCGGTGCAAATATCAAGATCGGAAACCGGCTGCCCCATAAGCGCATTGCGGACGCAACCCCCGACAAACCACGCCTGATGGCCCGCTTGGGTCAACATGTTGCACACAGCGACTGTGGACGGGGTTTCTAGCCAATCGGCGACGAGTTTTGTCATGCCATTCTGTCCGCAAGTGACCGCAGGATACGGGCCGTTGCGCCCCAGATATAGTAAGGGCCGTAAGGCACGACAAAATAATGGCGGCGACGGCCCTTCCAGCGGCGGCCCTCGACCTTGAAATTGGCGGGGTCCGTCACATGCGAAAAAGGCACAGCAAATACTTCGGCGACCTCGCCAGCCTCGGGCTTTGGGGCAAATTGACCGTGGATCAGACCGATCACAGGGGTGACCATGAAATTGGTCACCGTTTCGTGGCTGGGCAGGCAGCCCAAAACTTCGACCTGGTCGCGGGGCAGGCCGATTTCTTCCTCTGCTTCGCGCAGGGCGGCGGCGGTCGGGGTTGGATCGGTCGGATCCTGTTTTCCGCCGGGAAAGGCGATCTGGCCGGGATGATGTTTTAGCTGGGCCGATCGCTTGGTCAGATAGATTTGCTGACCATCCGCAGAAACTGCAATCAAAACAGCCGCAGGGCGCAATATGCGGCCCTCGGGCAAAACGATGTCGGGGTTCAAGTCATAGTCGGAACTATCGCCACCCTTGGCGGCGATAGCCCTTATCAGTCTCTGAACAGGCTCAGGCCTGGTCACTCGGCACCTCTTTTTCGGCCTCGAACCCCAATGTCAAAGGGTCGAATTCGTAGTGCGCGCCGCAGAATTGGCAATCGGCGGTGACGATGCCTTCGGCTGTGGTCATGTGGCGGATGTCCTTGGCCGAGTAAATGGACAGGGACTGGCGCACCTTATCATCCGAACAGGAACATCCGAATTTGACCGGCTGCGTATCGAAGATGCGCGGCTGTTCTTCGTGGAACAACCGTACGAGAAGTTCGGTCGGCTGCACCGTCGGGCCGATCAGTTCCAACTCATCGACAGTATCGAGCAAGACATTCGCGCGGGTCCAGTTTTCGCCTTCATCCGCATCCAGAATATCCGTGGCCTCTAACAACCCGCCTTCACCCGATCCACCTTCGCCAGAGGCAAAGGGCGATGCTTTGGGCATATGCTGGAGCATGATACCCCCCGCCCGCCAATGTTCGGCCTGACCCGCCATTTGCGACCGGCCATAGGCCAGCGAAAATCGGGTCGGGAGCTGTTCGGACTGCGCAAAATAAGTTTGCGCACAGGCGGAAAGGCTATCGCCAGCGATCGGGGTGATGCCCTGATAAGGCGCCATATCGGGGCCCTGATCGATCAGAATGGCAAAATAGCCGCGACCAATCTGGCTAAACGGTTTGGCATCCAATTGCAGGCGGTCTTTGTCAAAGCTGGCATAGGCGCGGATACGGGCCGGCTCACCATCGTCAGTCGGCGCGTAATAGTCAGTCGCGATCAATCGCGCCGGACCATCCCCGCGGACCTGCAACGACAGTTTCCAGCGCAGTTTGATCGATTGTCCGATTAGCGCGGTAAGAAGGGCCATCTCGGCCACCAAGGCCTCGATCACCGGCGGATAGTCGTGTTGTTCCAGCACACGTTCAAGCGCGCCATCCAAACGGACAACCCGCCCCCGAATGTCAGAGGCGTCTAGTTGGAAGGGCAGGACTGTGTCGTCCCAGGCGATTTGGCTGCCGAGGGTCATGGGCTTTCCTTGAACAATGGAAATTGGCATATCGGGTCCATATAGGGCGAACAAGTGCGCGACAAAAGGGGCAAGCCATGATCAGACGGTATGGCACCACTGCAATTGCAGGCCAGCGATACAAAGTCCGGCATGGCGTCTATGCCATTCTGCCCTTGGCGGGCGAACTATTGTTGACGTTTCAGGCAGAGCCGGAACCGGAACTCCAACTGCCGGGCGGGGGGATAGACCCCGGGGAACACCCGATTGCCGCCCTGCACCGTGAAGTGTTTGAAGAAACTGGCTGGCGGATCGGTACCCCGACCAAGCTGGGTGCGTTTCGGCGGTTCACCTATATGCCGGAATACGATCTTTGGGCGGAAAAGCTGTGTCACATCTATCTGGCGCGACCAATCCGCGCCTATGGCCCCCCGACCGAGGCTGGACATGCCGCCGTGTGGATGCCACCGCGCGAAGCCGCGCGGCAGCTGGGCAACCCCGGTGACCGGAGTTTCGTGCGCCAGATATTGGCCTAGGTCAGCGGACGGCCTTCGATGAGATGACCATAAAGCGTGGTCAAGATCGACGCGCCAACCATAAGCGTCACCCACGAAACCGCGATGTTTAGGATCATCCCGATAACCGGCATTCCGATGGAAATCGGGGTTACAATCGCAGTCGCGGCGATGTTCAGGCCCGCAAGGATGACAGCCATGAAAAAGATGTCACCGGAAAGTGGCCGCGTTGCAGCCCAGCCTTGACCAAGTTTCATCGGACGCCCGACCGCTGTTGCCGGCAAGACAATTGCAAACCGGAACCAGAACCACGTCAGGATCGTGCCAATGATCAGGCCGATAACCAACCCGAAGACAAATCCACCGCCGGACATCATCAGCGGCGCAGCGATCAAACCGAAAACAAAGCTGATCGGGATGGCGATCAATAGCATGAGAAGCGCCAACAGGATCGTCTTGCCGATATAGTTCAGGATCGGCCCACCGTTAAAGGCAGGGAGGATACCTGGATATTCCTCTAGAAGGATGAAGCGGTGCCAGGTCACAGCGACCCAGCCAAAGACGAATAGGTAGAGCACGAGCATCAGCAGGAACGCAGGAAAGAACCCTCCCATCATCGCTGTCTCGTCGACCCGCCCCATTTGTGCAGAGGCCAAATCTGAATAGCTCAGCCCGAAAGCTGCAAAGATGCCAAAGCTGGCGATGATCCCGATAACCAACGGTCCGATTGACGCCCGAAGCGAATGCTTGAGATTCCCGAAAACCATGAGGAACGCGTGGCGCACCATATTCCAAGCCATAATTACTTCCCTGTTAAGTTGCATTTGTAGGCAAGGTGCCTTGGAACCCGTGTTTCGGTCAATGACCGATCCTTGCCCTAGGGTCCAAAACCCGCTATCGCGCTGCGCAACCTGAACCGTATCTATCGGAGTGCACCATGTCCGCCCCAAAGAAAGTCGTCCTCGCCTATTCCGGCGGCCTTGATACGTCGATCATCCTCAAGTGGCTCCAGACCGAATACGGCTGCGAGGTCATCACCTTTACCGCTGACCTTGGACAGGGCGAAGAACTGACCCCCGCCAAGGAAAAGGCGCTGATGCTTGGCATCAAGGAAGAGAACATCCACATCGTCGACGTCCGCGAAGAATTCGTGCGCGACTTTGTCTTCCCGATGTTCCGCGCCAATGCCCAATACGAAGGGCTTTACCTGCTCGGGACCTCCATCGCGCGGCCGTTGATTTCCAAACACCTTGTCGAAATCGCTGCGCGTCACAATGCAGATGCCGTCGCTCATGGTGCAACCGGCAAAGGCAACGATCAGGTGCGGTTCGAACTTTCGGCTTATGCGCTGAACCCGGAAATAAAGGTCATCGCGCCCTGGCGGCTGTGGGATCTGACCAGCCGGACCCGGTTGCTCGAATTCGCTGAACAGCACCAAATTCCGATCGCCAAGAACAAGCGCGGCGAAGCGCCTTTCAGCGTCGATGCAAACCTGCTGCACACCTCGTCCGAGGGTCGCGTGCTCGAAGACCCCGGCGTCGAAGCCCCTGATTATGTTGCCGAACGTATCGTCGCAGTCGAAGACGCGCCTGATACGCCGGAATTCATCGAAGTCGGGTTCGAGCGCGGCGATGCCGTATCGATCAACGGCGAAGCGATGTCGCCCGCAACGATCCTGACCAAGCTGAACGAATATGGCGCCAAACACGGCATCGGTCTGCTCGACTTTGTCGAAAACCGGTTCGTGGGCATGAAGTCGCGCGGCGTCTACGAAACCCCCGGCGGCACAATCCTGCTGGAAGCGCATCGCGGGATCGAACAGATCACGCTGGATTCGGGCGCTGGGCACCTGAAGGATTCGATCATGCCGCGCTATGCGGAACTGATCTATAACGGTTTCTGGTTCTCGCCAGAACGCGAGGCGCTGCAGGCGCTGATCGACAAGACGCAGGAACACGTGACCGGCACTGTGCGGATCAAGCTTTACAAAGGCTCCGCCCGGACCGTCTCCCGCTGGTCGGACCATTCGCTGTATTCCGAAAAGCATGTGACCTTTGAAGAGGACGCCGGCGCCTATGACCAGCAGGATGCCAAGGGCTTTATTCAGTTGAACGCCCTGCGGCTGAAGCTGATCGCCGCCCGGAACCGGCGGGTGGCTGGGAAGTAGTAACGTCACGTTTTCATTGCGAAAACCGGGGCCGCTGCCTAGCCGTTCATAGAACAGGACAGGAGCGGCCCCATGACTTTTGACGATATCGTTTACCTGATGCGCAAGGGCGCGGAAAAAGTCGGATTCTCGGACCGGCTCAAATTCGATTGTGGCGCGGATGGGATGATCCATTTGTCGCCGGATGGCGTGACGCTGGCCGACGAACCCGCCGACTGCACGATCCGGATTTCGACCGAGAATCTGACAAAGCTGATCAAGGGTGAGCTGAACCCGATGACCGGAGTCATGATGGGCAAGCTGAAGGTCTCGGGCAATCCGGCGGTTGCGATGAAGCTTGCGGCATTGCTGAAAGGATAGGGGCTCTGCCCCTCGGAACTTCGGCCCTCACCCCGGAGTATTTTTGGCCAAAAGAAATTCGCTTCAGAGCTTCTTTGCCGCCAATTCCTGATAGAACGGCAGCGCCGCCTCGGTCAGCGCGGCTTGTTCTGCTGTCAATTCCGGCAACGCCCCTTCGGCCCCGCCGAACCCGGTGCTTTGGTGGATCGCCCCATACCAGTGGCTTGCCCAGATACCATCCTCGGGCCGGCCGCCTTTGGGCCAGTTCAGCATGGCCGGATCCCAGGGCAGGCTGATCTCAGCGCAAAGCTTTTGCAGCATCGCTTCGGGGTTTGCCCGGATGTCGGCGCTGTCGATCACAACGCCGCCGAAACGTGCGTAAATCTCGGCCTGTTGCCGGAAGCCGATGTCATCCAACGTGACGCTGTCGCGCTTGGCACCGTAACTCGCAACCACGCGGGCAGGGTGGCGGAGGAGATGGACATTCACGCATTCCGCCGCCCAGTCGAGCGGGAAGCCGTCGATCATATGCAGCGCCATATGCTTCATGTAAAAATGTGGCTTTCCGTCTGGAACAGACCCTAAACAAGCCAAAGCGACCTTTTCCGCGTCACTTTCATGGGTCGCGATGATCTCCTCCCGCATCGGGTGATCGATACCAGTGGCCTTCAGGTAGGGTGCATAAAACGGTTCGTCCCAGACCGCGCAGTCGGCGCGGCTACCAAAGGAATACATCATCGCCGTGGACAGGTTCCGCGGTCCGGACCACATCGCGATCCTCATGACCGGGCCACCAGATCTTTGTAGAGCGCCCGCAGGCGTTCCGTCATCGGGCCCATCTGGCCAGTGCCAATTTGCCGCCCGTCAATCTCGCCCACCGGGGTTTGCGCGCCGAATGTGCCGGTCAGAAACGCCTCATCCGCGGAATAGGTATCGACCAGACTAAAATTCCGTTCGAAAACCGGAATGCCATTGGCGCGGCACAAGTCGATGACCTTTTGTCGCGTGATACCGTTCATGCAATAATCGCCCGTGCTGGTCCAAACCTGCTCTTTTTTCACGATAAAAAAGTTACAGGCGTTGGTCGTGTTCACAAAGCCATGCACGTCAAGCATCAGCGCTTCGTCCGCGCCCGCCTTTTCGGCGGCGATGCAGGCGAGGATGCAGTTCAGCTTGGAATGACTGTTCAGTTTAGGGTCCTGGGTCATTGGCAGACCGCGCATATGGGGAACGGTCGCAAGCCGGATTGGACGCGGGATTTTCGGCCGAGAGTGTTCCATGATAATCGTGAAAGTCGGCCCCTGCCGTGACAGTGAGGGATGCTGGAAAGGGCGTGATTTGACCCCGCGCGTGACCATCATCCTCGCATGGGCGTCGGTTGTCATTCCATTGGCCTTTTGCGTCTCTAACAAGGCAGAAATGACACCATTTCGGTCCATACCAATATCCAGATCAATGGCCTTGGCGGCCTCGAACAGCCTGTCCATGTGATCGTCGAGGAAAGACCATTTCCCGTCATAAAGTCGCAGCCCCTCCCACACGCCGTCCCTCAGCATGAAACCTGAGTCGTAAACACTAACGACCGCCTGTGCTTTGGGCACAATCCTGCCGTTCAGATAGATCAGGATATCTTCGTTGCGGGCATCTTCTTCGGCCTGATGGGTCGTAACATGTTCGGTCATTTGGTCCTCCGTTGCCGCACGCTAATTCCGGCTTGGAAATGTTCCAAGAGATAAACAGCGCGTGATGTCACGGGCCCGTGTGTTGTTCTTGGGGGCGTCACCCCGCAGGGTGCGGGAAAAGGAGAGTTCACATGTCCAATATCGTCAAAAGGTTACTTGTTCCCGCCCTGATCCTGATTGCGGTTGCCATTGGGGGGCGCGCGCAGGCGCGGGACACCCAGACAATCGTCGTCGCTGGTGGGTGTTTCTGGTGTGTGGAGTCTGACTTTGAATCGGTTCGCGGTGTATCCGATGTCGTGTCGGGATATGCGGGTGGAACCTCGGCCAATCCCACCTATGAAAACCATTCTGGCTATATCGAGGCGGTCAGGATCACCTATGATGCGGACCAGATTTCGACAACTGATTTGCTGGGTCTGTTTTTCAGATCGATCGATCCGACCGATGCCGGCGGACAGTTCTGTGATCGGGGCGAAAGCTATACAACGGCTGTGTTCGTGTCGAACTCCAGCCAGCGCAGCGCCGCAGAAGCCGCCAAAGCATCGGCGCAGGCAGCCCTCGGGCGGCAGATCGTGACGCCGATCCGGTCGAACCCGAATTTCCGCAACGCGGAAGCCTATCACCAGAACTACTATCGTGGGTCAAACATCGTGCTGACCCGCCGTGGCCCCAAACGGCAATCCGAGGCCTATAAGTTCTATCGCGACGCCTGTGGACGGGATGCGCGGGTCATCCAGCTTTGGGGCTCAGACGCACCCTTTGCGCATCATTAACGGGCTTTGCAGGCGGCCATCGCGGCCATGTTGTAAATGTCGTTGACGGTTGAAACGGTCGAACAAATCTGGATCGGTTTATCGACACCAGACAGGATCGGCCCGATCACCGTCGCACCACCCATTTCCTGCATCAGTTTCACACTGATCGAGGCCGAATGGCGGGCCGGAACCACCAGAACATTGGCGGGGCCGGTCAGGCGCGAGAAAGGATAGAGTTCCTGCGCGCGGGCATTCAGCGCGACATCGACGGTCATTTCGCCTTCGTATTCAAAGTCGACCCCTCGCGCGTCCAGAACCTTGGGTGCTTTGTGCATCTTTTCCGCACGTTCGCTGACCGGATAGCCAAATGTCGAAAACGACAGGAACGCAATTCTGGGATCAAGCCCTAGGTCGCGCGCGACCTCGGCGCCGCGTTCGGCGATATCGGCAAGATCCTCTTCGTCCGGCCATTCATGGACCAGCGTATCCGCAATCAGGACGATCCGACCCTTGTTGATCACAGCCGAAACGCCAACCGCGCCAGAGGCGGGCGAGGCATCAAAAACATGGTTGATCAGTTCGAGCACATGGGCAGACTTGCGGGTCGCGCCGGTCACGAGTCCATCACCATGGCCATGCGCCAACATCAGCGCGCCAAACACATGGCGGTCGCGCGCGGCAAGCCGGTGAATATCCTGCCGGTCAAAGCCTTTACGCTGAAGTCTCGCATATAGAAAATCTTTGTAGGTATCGAGGTGTGCTGTATTCGCAGCGTTCACGATTTCCAATTCGCCCACCGAATCCGCCATGTTTTCGGCGGTTAACTTTTCGCGCACATCCGCCTCACGCCCGATGACGAGCGCCTTGCCCATGCCGCTACGCTGATACTGAACAGCGGCGCGCAGAACGCGGGGATCATCGCCTTCGGCAAAAATCATGGTGGCCTGGGCGGCGCGGGCGCGGGCGTGGATGCCGCGCAGGATGCTCGCCGTTGGGTCCATGCGGGATTTGAGGGAAAGGGCATAGCCTTCCATGTCGATGATCGGGCGGCGGGCAACGCCGGTATCCATACCGGCCTGCGCAACGGCAACCGGAATCCTGTGGATCAGGCGCGGGTCAAAGGGGGTCGGGATGATGTAATCACGCCCGAACGACAGCTTTTTGCCATAGGCCAGCGCGACCTCATCCGGAACATCTTCGCGGGCGAGGGCAGCCAGCGCTTCGGCACAGGCGATTTTCATCTGGTCATTGATCGCACGCGCATGGATGTCGAGCGCACCACGGAACAGATAGGGAAAGCCCAACACGTTATTGACCTGATTGGGATAGTCGCTGCGACCCGTCGCAACGATCGCATCTTCACGAACGGCATGCGCCTCTTCCGGAGTGATTTCTGGATCGGGGTTCGCCATGGCAAAGATCACAGGGTTCGGTGCCATGCTGGCCACCATTTCGGGGGTCACAGCACCTTTGGCGGAAACGCCAAGGAACACGTCCGCGCCTTTCATCGCATCTTCGAGCGAACGCGCATCCGTGACAGCAGCATGGGCCGATTTCCACTGGTTCATGCCCTCGGTCCGGCCTTGGTAGATCACGCCCTTGGTGTCGCACATAATGCAATTGTCGTGCTTGGCACCCATTGCCTTGATCAGTTCCAGACAGGCGATGCCTGCGGCCCCTGCCCCATTCAGCACAATCCGGCAATCTTCGATTTTTTTGCCCGAAATATGCAGCGCATTGATCAGACCCGCGGCGCAGATCACGGCCGTGCCGTGCTGATCATCGTGGAACACCGGAATGTCCATGATCTCTTTCAGCCGGCTTTCGATGATAAAGCATTCAGGCGCTTTGATATCTTCAAGGTTGATGCCACCAAAGGTCGGGCCCATCAGACGCACAGCGTTGATGATTTCATCGGGGTCTTCGGTATCAAGCTCGATATCGATGGAGTTCACATCGGCAAAGCGTTTGAACAGGACAGATTTGCCTTCCATCACCGGTTTCGACGCAAGCGCACCAAGATTGCCAAGGCCCAGAACAGCTGTGCCGTTCGAAATAACCGCAACCAGATTTCCCTTGTTGGTGTAGTCATAGGCGGTTGACGGGTCCGCGTGGATTTCTTCGCAAGGGATCGCGACACCGGGGGAATAGGCAAGGCTCAGATCACGTTGGGTCATCATCGGCACCGTCGCGGTGACTTCCCACTTGCCCGGTGTCGGCTCCAGATGGAACCTGAGTGCATCCTCGCGGGTCACGCGTGCCTTAGCCATTTAAATTCCTCCCAATGCGTCAGACCTCAATAGCGGCACTGTCCTACAGACCGCAACGATTTCGTTTTCGGCTTTCGTCGCTAACATGGGATGTTTAGGGTGGTTTTCGACAATCCGAGGGGACAGATGAACGCAGTTGCCGGCACCGTGACGCCCATGATGGCGCAATACCTTGAAATCAAGGCCAATCACCCCGGTGCCTTGCTGTTCTATCGGATGGGCGATTTCTATGAGATGTTCTTTGACGATGCCGTTGCGGCCTCGGCCGCGCTGGATATTTCATTGACGAAACGCGGCCAGCATCTGGGTGAAGATATCCCGATGTGTGGCGTTCCCGTCCATGCCGCCGAAGGCTATCTTTTGACGCTAATCCGCAAGGGTTTTCGCGTGGCCGTCTGCGAACAGCTAGAAGACCCCGCCGAAGCCAAAAAGCGTGGGTCAAAGTCTGTCGTCAAACGCGATGTCGTTCGGCTGGTCACACCCGGCACCCTGACCGAAGACAGCCTATTGGACGCACGACGGCACAATTTCCTCGCTGCCTTTGCGATGGTCCGAGATGCCTCGGCGCTGGCTTGGGTCGATATATCGACGGGCGCGTTCCATGTGATGCAATGCCCTAGCGCGCGACTGGCCCCAGAACTGGCGCGCCTGACACCGCGCGAGGTTTTGTTGGCGGATGAATCTGCTCTTGATTGGGTCAATCTGATCGAAGACGCGGGCGCATCCGTGACCCAATTGGGCAAGGCGGCATTTGACAGCGCCAGCGGCGATCGGCGGCTTTGCGTGCTTTACAACGTCGCTTCGCTTGATGCCTTTGGGGCTTTCGGGCGGGCAGAAATTGCCGCCATGTCCGCCATCGTTGAGTATCTAGAGATCACGCAGAAGGGAAATCTGCCGCTACTGCGCCCCCCGGTGATCGAGGGACAGTCTGCTAACATGCAGATCGACGCGGCGACGCGCCGGTCGCTGGAGCTGACCCATGCAACGGGGGGCGGGCGCGCGGGTTCACTGCTGGCAACAATCGACCGGACGGTGACAGGTGCCGGGGCGCGGCTATTGGAACGACGGGTTTCGTCGCCTTCGTGTCAGCTGGAAACGGCAATCGCGCGTCAAGACTGCGTGCGCTTTATGCTCGACCAGCCCGATTTGGCCCGCGATCTGCGCGACGCGTTACGTTCAGCGCATGATATTGACCGATCGCTGTCGCGACTTGCGCTGGATCGGGGCGGGCCGCGGGATATGACCGCTATCCGGAATACGATTCTGCAGGGCGCCAATCTGGCCCAAATGCTGGACGGTCATCATCTGCCGGAAATCCTGCAAGAGTCCGCGCAATATCTGACCGGGCATGATGCCCTTGGTGACCTTTTGGCCGCCGCATTGGTGGAAGAACCCCCGCTACTGTCGCGGGACGGCGGATTTATCGCCAAAGGCTATAACGCCGAACTGGACGAGGCCCGAACCCTGCGGGACGAAGGCAGGTCGGTGATCGCTGCGATGCAAGCGGAATATATCGACCAAACCGGTATTCAAAGCCTGAAGATCAAGCATAATAATGTGCTGGGATATTTCATCGAAACGACGGCAACCCACGCGGAAAGAATGCTGGCGCCGCCGCTGTCGGAAACCTTTATCCACCGCCAAACGACCGCCAATCAGGTGCGGTTTACAACCGTGCCTTTGTCCGAAATCGAAACCAAGATTCTGAACGCCGGCGCCCATGCGCTCGAGATCGAAAAGCGGCTCTATTCAGGCATAAAGGATGCAATACTGGATTGCGCTGGACCGCTAGGGGGGTTGGCGCGGTCGGTGGCCGAATTTGACGTGGCAACCAGTCTGGCAGAGATGGCGCGGTCCGAAAACTGGTGCGCGCCGGTGTTGGACAACAGCAGGACGTTTGAGATTACGGGCGGGCGGCATCCGGTCGTGGAACAGGCGTTGGTGCGGTCTGGCGAACCCTTTGTGGCGAACGACTGCGATTTGTCCGATACGCCTATCTGGCTTTTGACTGGTCCGAACATGGCCGGTAAATCAACATTCCTGCGACAGAACGCGCTGATCACCATCCTTGCGCAAATGGGGTCCTACGTTCCGGCTGGCGCAGCGCACATCGGGATGGTGAGCCAGATTTTCAGCCGTGTGGGAGCGTCTGATGACCTCGCCAAGGGGCGGTCGACGTTTATGGTCGAAATGGTCGAAACAGCGGCGATCCTGAATCAGGCAGACGATCGGGCGTTGGTCATTCTGGACGAAATCGGTCGCGGCACTGCGACCTATGATGGTCTGTCGATTGCCTGGGCCACCTTGGAACACCTGCACGACGTCAACAGATGTCGGGCCCTTTTTGCGACCCATTATCACGAAATGGGGGCGCTTGCCGATAAACTGGCGGGCGTCGACAATGCGACTGTGACCGTCAAGGAATGGGATGGCGACGTTATTTTCCTGCACGAAGTGCGCAAAGGCACCGCGGACCGGAGCTATGGCGTTCAGGTTGCCCGTTTGGCGGGTCTGCCCCCCGCTGTGATCGAACGGGCGCGTGTCGTTTTGGACGCGCTTGAAAAGGGCGAACGGGAAGGCGGCGCAAGGCAAAAGGCACTGATTGATGACCTGCCGCTGTTTTCAGTCACGCCAACCAAAGCAGAGCCAAAAAAATCAGGGCCATCGCCCGTCGAGGAGCGGTTAAAGAACACGCACCCCGACACGATGACCCCGAAAGACGCGCTCGATCTTTTGTATGAACTGCGCGAGATGATGGAGCGTTAGATCAGCTGTTCGGCATCGACGAAACGCCGACCTGTGCAGGACGCAGCAAACGGTCGTGGAGCATGAAACCAGCTGCCGAAACCTGAATGATGTCGCCAGCCTTGGTTCCCGGAAGGGGTGCCTCGAACATCGCCTGATGCACCTGCGGATCGAACCGGTCGCCAACCTGCGGATCTACACGGGTAATGCCGTGTTTCTGGAACACATTCAGCAGTTCGCGCATCGTCAGCTCGATACCTTCGATGAACGCGGCCTGCGCTTCGCGCTGATCCTCGGCGATGGATTGAAGCGCGCGGTCCATTGCGTCGTAAACGGGCAGCAAATCGCGGGCGAGCTTGGACCCGCCATAATTTTCCGCCTCGCGGCGATCACGTTCGGCCCGCTTGCGGGTGTTTTCCGCATCTGCAAGGGCACGCATGAAACGATCTTTGTAATCGTCGCGTTCGGCCTGAAGCGCGGCAAAATCATTGGCCAGATCTTCGGTTACCTGCTCTTCGCCTTCGGCGGCGAGTTCATCCAGCGATTTGGGTTCGGCGTTCTGATCAGCCATTTCTTTCTTCCTTTAAGTCCGGTCGGACAAAACGCGCCCAACCAGTTGTGCAGTGTAATCCACGATGGGCACGATGCGCCCATAGTTGAGACGTGTCGGGCCAATCACCCCGACAGCCCCGATAATCTTTCGGTCGGCGTTCATATAAGGAGAAACGACGAGACTGGAACCCGAAAGTGAAAAAAGCTTGTTCTCGGAGCCAATAAAAATGCGAACACCTTCGCCGCCCTCGGCCAGTTCCAGAAAATTGGCGATATCCCGCTTTTGTTCCAGATCGTCAAAAAGGCTGCGGATGCGTTCAAGGTCTTCGGTTCCATCAAGCAGATTGCCTGTGCCGCGAACGATCAGCCGCGCAGTGGATTCGTCGGTTCCGTCCCAGACCGCAATTCCGCTTTCAACAAGGCTACGGGCAAGACTATCGATTTCCTGCTGCCGTTTCTTGATTTCAGATGACAGAACAGTGCCAAGTTCAGAAAGGGTGTGACCTTCGGCAAAGGCGTTCACGAAATTGGCAGCCTCTCGCATGGACGACGGGGTCTGACCAGGCGGCGGGGTAAAGACGCGGTTTTCGACATGGCCATTGGCAAAGACCAAGACCACCAAAGCGCGTTCGGGCGCCAGTGAGATGAACTCGATGTGTTTTATCGGGGCTTCTTGTTTGGGCGTCAGAACAAGGCTTGCGCCGCGGGTCACGCCAGAAAGGGCCGCGCCGATGCGGTCAAGCATGGTGGGCACATCCTTCTCGGCCGCAGTGACAGTCTGGTCGAGCATCTTGCGATCATCACCGCTCAGATCACCGACCTCTAGCAACCCATCAACAAACATGCGGAGTCCGGTCTGGGTCGGAATGCGGCCGGCAGAGATGTGCGGACTACCAAGAAGGCCCAAGTATTCCAGATCCTGCATGACGTTGCGAATGGTGGCGGCGCTGATCTTTTCAGACATGCTCCGCGTCAGGCTCCGCGATCCGACAGGGCTTCCGGTTTCCAGATAGCCTTCGACGACCCTGCGAAACACTTCGCGGGATCGGTCATTCATTTCATCGATGACTCGTGACTTGTCAGACATCATACCGTCCTAAGGGGCGACCTAAACTAAGGCGATCGCGGGCCAAACGTCAATCGGGGTTGGAAAACCGGCGGGACCCGCGTATTTCGCCCGATAACATATAGCCAAGGAGAGAATTATGCGGCCTTCCGGACGTCAGATAGACGAGATGCGCCCGATTTCAATTGAAACCGGGATCACAAAACATGCCGAAGGGTCCTGCCTGATCAAAATCGGGGATACGCATGTTCTTTGCACGGCGACGATTGACGAACGGGTCCCTCCGTTTCTTAAGAATACCGGCCTTGGTTGGGTGACCGCCGAATACGGGATGCTGCCGCGCGCGACAAACACACGGATGCGGCGCGAGGCTAAGGATGGCCAATCTGGCCGGACACAGGAAATTCAACGCCTGATCGGTCGTGCATTGCGGGCAGGCGTTGATCGGGTCGCCTTGGGCGAAAGACAGATCGTCGTAGATTGCGATGTAATTCAGGCCGATGGCGGCACTCGCTGTGCGTCGATCACCGGCGGTTGGGTCGCGCTGCGGCTGGCCGTCAACAAGCTCATGAAAGCTGGATTGATTATCACCGACCCGCTCGTCGATCCGGTTGCGGCGGTCAGCTGCGGTATCTACGCCGGTCAACCCGTTCTGGACCTTGACTACCCCGAAGACAGCGAAGCTGGTGTTGACGGGAATTTTGTTATGGCAGGATCGCGGCTTGTCGAAATTCAGATGTCTGCCGAAGGGGCGACATTCAGCCGTGATCAGATGAACACATTGCTGGACCTTGCCGATAAAGGGATCGCTGATCTGATCGCGGCACAAAAGGCTGCAACGGCATGACGAGACGGTTCGATTCTGACAGGTTGGTGGTCGCGACCCACAACAAAGGCAAGCTAGAGGAAATTGCTGACCTCTTGTCCCCTTACGGGGTCAAGCTGACCTCGGCTGCCGATCACGGCCTGACAGAACCGGCTGAAACTGAAACGACATTCGTTGGAAATGCGCGGATCAAGGCGCATTTTGCGGCCAAAGCTACGGGGCTGCCAGCACTCGCCGATGACAGCGGGATCGAGATCGACGCATTGGGCGGCGCGCCGGGTGTCTATACGGCCGACTGGGCGGAAACGCCTAACGGCCGCGACTTTGTGATGGCCATGACGCGGACCTGGTCTGAATTGGAAAAGGTCAACGCGCCGGAGCCACGGACCGCACGGTTTTGCTGCACCCTGGTTCTGGCTTGGCCAGATGGGCATGACGAGGTGTTTGAAGGGCGCATGCCAGGGCGGATAGTCTGGCCGATGCGCGGGGACCAAGGGCATGGATACGACCCGATCTTTCAGCCGGATGGACATAATGTGACCTTTGGCGAAATGGACCGCTGGCAAAAGAACAGGATCAGCCACCGCGCAGATGCGTTCCAGAAATTCGTCGCAGGTTGTTTTGCCTGAGGATTGGCAGAACGGGGGCTTTGGCCTGTATATCCATTGGCCATTTTGCATGGCCAAATGCCCCTATTGCGATTTCAACAGCCATGTCGCCAAAACGATTGACCAAGAACGCTGGGCCAAAGCCTATGTAAAGGAAATCAATCGGATCGGCGCCGAAACCAAGGACAAGGTTCTAAGGTCCGTGTTCTTTGGGGGCGGCACACCGAGTTTGATGTCCCCCGAAACCGTCGCGACCGTTCTGGATGCCGTCCGGGCAACGTGGCGGACAGAGAATGACGTCGAAATCACGTTAGAAGCCAACCCGACATCGGTCGAAGCCGGGCGATTCCGGGGCTACGCCCAAGCTGGGGTGAACCGCCTGTCTATGGGGATACAGGCCCTGAACGACACGGACTTGCGGGCTTTGGGGCGGATGCATAGCGCCGAAGAGGCGCTGCGGGCCTTTGACATCGCAAGGACCCATTTTAATCGGGTAAGTTTCGACCTGATCTATGGACGCCAAAACCAAAGCGTTTCTGATTGGGAGGTAGAGTTGCGGCAGGCGCTGTCACTCGCTGTGGATCACCTTTCGCTGTATCAACTGACCATCGAGGACGGGACGGCATTTGGTGATCGGTATCGGTTGGGCAAACTGCGCGGTTTGCCGGACGAGGATCGCGCAGCGGATCTGTGGGATGTGACGCAAAGCATCTGCAATGATCTCGGTTTCCCAGCCTATGAAGTGTCTAATCATGCCAAACATGGCCATGAAAGCAGGCACAACAAGGTCTATTGGCAATACGGTGATTATGCGGGAATTGGCCCGGGTGCGCATGGTCGGTTAACCTTGGACGGGCGACGGTTTACCACCGAAGCCCCAAAAGCACCAGGCGCTTGGTTAGAGCTGGTCGAAGCAGACCGGCCGGGCGAATACGCACGAGAAGCGCTGTCGGTCGATGATCAAGCCACAGAATTTCTATTGATGGGGCTACGGCTGACGAGCGGCATAAATCGCACAAGGCTTAGCGCCATGGTTGGCGACAAATATGATGGAAATATTCAAAGCCTTGTCGATGCAGGGCTTTTGTTCGCGGACGACCTGAACATCAAAGCGACCGAAGCCGGACGCCCGCTTTTGAATGGTTTGCTACGAGAGCTTTTGCGGGACTAGTTGCCGGACAGCAGCCGCAAAAGATCATCGAGCTGGCCAAGATTGCGGTACTTCAGAACAAGCTGCCCCGATTCCGACCCGGCTGGGTGATCAATACTTACACCCATCTGCAAATGCGCGGCGAGTTCTTGTTCGATCTGTATGGTATCGGGATCTTTGGCGGTGCTGCGGGACCCGAATGAACCACCCGTTTTTGCAGCGGCATCGCCGGCCTTTGTCTTAACCAATTTTTCGACCTGACGCACCGACAACCCCTCGGCCACGACGCGGCGGGCAAGGGACGAGGCATCTTGATGACCAATTAATGCGCGCGCATGACCGGCAGAGAGCCGACCCTCGATCACATGGGCACGAACGTCTTCGGGGAGCGATAGCAATCGAAGCAGGTTGGCAATATGGCTCCGGCTTTTGCCCATTGCTTCGGCCATTTGTTCCTGCGTGCGGCCGAACCTGTCCATCAACTGGCGATATCCTGCAGCCTCGTCGATGGCGTTCAGGTCTGCGCGTTGGATGTTTTCAATGATCGCGACTTCCAACACCTCGGTGTCAGTAAATTCACGAACCAAAACAGGGACTTGATGAAGTTGGGCGATCTGGGCGGCGCGCCAGCGGCGTTCGCCTGCAACAATCTCAAAATGGCCGGACTGGTCCGGTTTGGCCCGAACGATCAGGGGCTGGATGATCCCCTTTTCCTTGATCGACGCCGCGAGTTCCTGGAGCGCGTCTTCGGAAAAATTGCGGCGCGGTTGGTTCGGGTTCGGGTGGATCCGTTCGACCGCAACGAATTGATCCGCACGCGCAGGGCCAGCTTCCGCAACACGCGGAGGCGCCGCATTTACATCGGCCATTAGTGCGGAAAGCCCCCGACCAAGGCCCCTATTCTTGTTGTTTTTCTCTGACATTGTGGGGGTCCTTTCAATCCTGCCGGGACATGAGTTCGATCGCGAGATTGCGGTAAGCTTCGGCGCCCTTTGACTGCGAGTCATAGGTGGTGATTGGCATCGAGTATGACGGGGCCTCGGACAGGCGAATATTGCGCGGAATGATCGTTTCAAAAACCAATTCGCCGAGGTTTTCGCGCGCGTCCGCCTCCACCTGCTGGGACAGATTGTTGCGACGATCATACATGGTAAGAACCACGCCTTCGATCCTGAGGTTTGGATTGGCCGAAACCCGAACTTCGCGCAGCGTTAACATAAGCTGTGACAGGCCTTCGAGAGCGTAGAATTCACTTTGCAGAGGAACCAATACGGAATTCGAGGCAACCATCGCGTTAACAGTCAATATATTGAGGCTGGGCGGGCAGTCGATCAATATATAGTCAAGCGCAAAGGCATCCATCGCGGATTGGTGCAAAGCATCATGGAGCAGAAAGCTCCTCTTTTCATTCGAGATCAGCTCGATATCGGCAGAGCTGAGGTCTGTTGTGGCAGGAATGATCAACAAATTCTGAAATGCGGTTTCCTTGACGACATCAAAGGGGGTCGCCTCCCCGAGAATGAGGTCGTAGGTCGTAAGGCTGCGTTGTTCCGGTTCGATACCTAACCCTGTTGACGCGTTGCCTTGGGGGTCAAGATCCACCAAAAGCGTCCGCTGACCCGCCTCGGCCAACGCTGCGGCAAGATTAATTGCTGTCGTCGTTTTGCCAACGCCGCCTTTTTGATTAGCTATCGCGATAATCTTAGGGTTATTGATCCGATCAAGTTTCTGCACGGGCAATCCCTTTTATCATCAGCAATTTGGCGTCCGGGTCCGTCTTACTGGGTGTTTCGGTCAGATCAAAGACCCAGTCTTGCCGCGCCTTAAGGACTTCTTCGGCTGCGGTACGCCCTTTTGGAAAAATCGCAGTTCCATCAGGAACCAGATGGCGCGACGCAAATCCCAAAAGATCTGACAAAGGCGCCAAAGCACGCGCCGTCAAAACATCTGCGCGCATCGGCAGAATTTGTTCGATACGGTCTGCGGTGACGTTAATGTTTAACCCCAGCTCTCGACCGGCGTTCCGCAAAAAAGCCGCTTTGCGCTGGTCGCTTTCAACCAGCGTAAACCGGGTAGTCCAACCTGATCCGAACGCGAGCACCGCTGCGACGATGCCGGGAAAGCCGCCTCCGCTCCCCAGATCGGCCCATTTTTCAGAGGACCGGACGCAAGAGAAGATCTGTGCCGAATCCAAGATATGGCGTTCCCAGATCTGATTGATACTAGATTTCGATATGAGATTGATTGTTGGATTCCACTTCAGAACAAGTTCCGAGTATTGCTCCAGCCGGTCGTATGTTTCACGTGAAACATCGGGGACCATTCCCGCAAGTGCGTCCTCGTTATTCATGCGGAACGGGCCCGTTCAAATTGCTTGATCCGAGATAGTAGTAGCAACAACGCCGCCGGTGTCATTCCTTCGATCCGAGAGGCCTGCGCGATTGACGTTGGGCGCGACCTTTCGAGCTTTAGTCGGAGCTCATTTGAAAGGCCCTGAATCTCGGAAAACGCAAGGTCAGCGGGAATTGAAAGGTCTTCATCCCGCTGCATTGTCAGAATGTCCTTGGACTGACGCGCAATATAATTTGCATAAAGGGCGTCACGCTTAACCTGATCCTTGACCTCGGGCGGGATACCGGAATCGTCAAACCCTAGGGACTTTAGGTGTGAAAACTCGAAATCAGCGAGCGAAAGCGCGTCCAAACCTGTCCGATTTTCACCATCTGGTTTGAGGTTAACGCCCAAAGCAGCAATCTCTCTTGCGGTGTAGCGGGTCTCAGAAAGCTTGTGACGGGTAGCGCTAAGATCTTGCATTTTTTGGGAAAAATGGCTCCAGCGTTCGTCAGATACACAGCCGATCAACCGGCCCTCTTCGGTCAAACGCTGATCCGCATTATCAGCGCGCAGCGACAAACGAAATTCTGCGCGTGATGTGAACATGCGATAGGGCTCACTGACGCCGCGGGTGATCAGATCATCGACCATGACCCCGATATAGGACGTCGACCGGCTGAAATGGATAGGATCGCGGCCCAATGCGGCAAGCCCCGCATTCAGACCCGCCACCAGACCTTGCGCTGCAGCCTCTTCATAACCCGTCGTTCCGTTGATCTGTCCGGCGAGATAAAGACCAGGCACATCACGCAGTTCCAGCGTGTTGGCCAGCGCCCTCGGATCGACGTAATCATATTCAATGGCGTATCCGGGCTGAAGGATCACAGCGTTCTCGAGCCCGACCATCGAGTGAACATAATCGGCCTGCACATCGGCAGGAAGAGAGGTTGAGATACCGTTTGGATAGACTGTGTGATCGTCAAGCCCTTCTGGTTCCAGGAAAACTTGATGGGATGTCTTGTCGGCAAATCGGACAATCTTGTCCTCGATTGACGGACAATATCGCGGCCCGATGCCTTCGATATGTCCTCCATACATCGCGGAGCGGCCAAGATTGTCGCGGATAATGCTATGTGTCTTTTCGTTCGTGTGCGTGATGCCGCAGGAAATCTGTCGGACAAAAGGCGCCTTGGATAGGAAAGAGAACATGACGGGGTCGTCGTCCCCTGGTTGGCTTTCCAGAATGGACCAATCAATCGTCCGTCCATCCAGCCGCGGCGGGGTGCCCGTCTTTAGGCGACCAAGTGGTAGTCCAAAACTATCCAGCCTTTCGGCCATCTTGACCGAAGGCCGATCCCCCATGCGCCCACCCGGCCGCGATACGTCACCAATGTGGATGATCCCACGCAAAAATGTTCCGGTCGTAAGGATGACGCGATCGGTGCGGATGATCGACCCATCCTCTAGTTCGATCCCAGCGATTTTCCCTGACTCCATGATAAGGTCCGTCGCCTCACCCTCGATGACCGTCAGGTTTTCCCTATCGCGGGTCTCTTGCTGCATTGCCGTTCGATAAAGGGCGCGGTCGGCTTGCGTCCTTGGGCCCTGCACCGCTGGCCCTTTTTTGCGGTTCAGTAGGCGAAACTGGATACCGGCACGGTCTGCAACCCGCCCCATCACGCCGTCCATTGCGTCAATCTCTCGGACCAAATGGCCTTTGCCCAAACCACCGATCGCCGGATTGCAAGACATCACCCCGATGCCCGCCCAAGAAAGCGTCACCAAAGCTGTCCGCGCACCAAGCCTAGCGGCAGCATGCGCTGCTTCGGCGCCAGCATGACCGCCGCCAATGACCACAACATCGAAATCCAAATGTTTCACGTGAAACACCCCATTATTTCCCGATACAGAAACTCGAGAATATTTCGTCCAACAAATCTTCTACGTCTATTCGACCAACCAAAGCATCAACCGCCCGGATAGCAGATCGCAGCTCTTCGGCCATCAGATCGGGAAGCGGGTCCCCATGGCGAATCCCGTCCTCGACAACCCCAAGATACTCCACCGCGCGCAAAAGCGCAGCCCTGTGTCGCTCACGCATTGCAACACCTACTCTTGCCGATCTTTGGGCAAGGATTGTCGTGATTTCTTCGATCAAACGATCAACACCAGCCCCGGTTTCACCCGAAATCGATAGCCCGTCGGATTGGTAAAGGTCCGACTTTGCAAGAACGATTAGATCCCCATCCTCTAGGTCCAACAGCGGCTTTTGGTCGGGAAGGACAAGATAAATTCTAAGGTCAGCGGTTCGCGCCCGTTCTTTGGCCCGCTCAATCCCGATCTCTTCGACCTTATCAGCCCCGTCTCGCAGTCCAGCTGTATCAAGGATCGTGACCGGTAGCCCACCAAGATCCATCCGGACCTCAATAATATCGCGTGTCGTTCCTGCATATTCAGACGTGATCGCCGCTTCGCGACCCGCGATCCGGTTCAACAGCGTCGACTTGCCCACATTCGGTTCACCAACAATCGCGACCTCAAACCCGTCCCTGATCCGTTCCGCGATTTTCACGCCTTCGGATTCAGCGTTCATCTCCTTTGCAACACCGCGGATCAGCTCTGTGACCTCTGGCCAGACGTTTACCGGCACGTCTTCATCGACGAAATCAATCGTCGCCTCGATCAGGGCCGCGGCGCGGATGAGATCTTTACGCCAGCCTTCCGCCATTGCCCCCAGGGCACCTGTCAGCACTCTGACCGCCTGAATACGCTGTGCTTCCGTTTCAGCTTCGATCAGGTCGGCCAAGCCCTCGACCTGCGCCAGATCCAGCTTTCCGTTTTCCAGTGCTCGTCGGGTAAATTCACCAGTGTCAGCGAAACGGAGGCCATCGATCTGCGAAAGCTCTCTTAGTACGGCCGCCAATATCGCGACACTTCCGTGAAGATGGAGTTCTACAACTTCTTCACCGGTAAAGCTGGCTCCTTTGGCAAAGGTCAAAACCAGCGCCTGATCCAGCAAATCCCCACCTACCCCCCGCAAATTGCGGAGCGCGCGCCCATTGGTAGGCACGTTGCCGCAAAGGCAGGAAGCAGCACGAAACGCATCCGGTCCAGAAATACGAACAACGGCAACACCCGCTTTCCCCGCCGAAGTAGCAGGGGCAAAGATCGTATCCATAGCCCTAACCCTTTGATTAATAACAGCTTTAGCTGTTCATAGAGTCGAAGAAGTCCGAATTTGTCTTGGTTTGCTTGAGTTTGGACAGGAGGAACTCGATCGCATCCGTTGTCCCCATCGGGTTGAGGATTCGCCGGAGGAGATAGGTCTTTTGCAGGTCGTTCTTTTCGACCAACAGATCCTCTTTCCGCGTGCCGGACTTGAGAATATCCATCGCCGGGAAGACGCGTTTGTCCGCGACTTTCCGGTCCAGAACGATCTCCGAGTTGCCGGTGCCTTTGAATTCTTCAAAGATCACCTCGTCCATGCGGCTGCCTGTATCGATCAGTGCCGTCGCGATGATTGTCAGCGACCCGCCTTCCTCGATATTTCGTGCGGCACCAAAGAACCGCTTTGGCCGCTGGAGGGCATTTGCGTCCACGCCGCCGGTCAACACCTTGCCCGACGAAGGCACTGTCGTGTTGTAGGCACGACCAAGGCGCGTAATCGAGTCGAGCAAGATCACGACATCACGCTTGTGCTCCACCAGGCGCTTGGCCTTTTCGATGACCATCTCGGCCACAGCGACGTGCCGCGATGCGGGTTCGTCAAAGGTGGATGATACAACCTCGCCCTTCACAGACCGCTGCATATCGGTCACCTCTTCCGGCCGTTCGTCAATCAGAAGAACGATCAGATAACATTCCGGATGGTTCACTGCGATCGAATGGGCGATGTTCTGCAACAGAACGGTCTTACCGGTCCGCGGCGGCGCTACGATCAACGACCGCTGCCCTTTCCCGATCGGTGACACCAGATCGATCACCCGAGCAGACCGATCCTTGATGGTCGGGTCTTCCTCGATCTCCATCTTCAGCCGCTCTTCGGGATACAGCGGTGTCAGGTTTTCAAAGGCAACCTTGTGGCGCGCTTTTTCCGGGTCTTCAAAGTTGATCGTTTCAACTGTCGTCAGCGCAAAATACCGTTCGTTGTCGTTCGGTTCCTTGATCTTGCCTTCGACGGTGTCCCCGGTCCGCAGCGAATACTGCCGGATCATTTCGGGGCTTACGTAAATATCATCGGGTCCTGGCAGATAGTTTGCCTCTGGCGACCGCAAAAAGCCGAAACCGTCCTGAACCACCTCCAGCACACCATCGCCGCCGATGATCCATTCTTCGTCCGCCCGTTCCCGCAGGATCGAGAACATCATGTCGCCTTTGCGCATCGTCGATGCGTTCTCAATCTCGAGTTCTTCAGCCATCGCCAAAAGATCTTTGGGGCTCTTTGCTTTCAGATCAGCAAGATTCAGGCGGTATTCGGACATAGAAATCCTTTCAGACCCATCAAAGGTCACGGCATAACAGAAAGTGCATGGCAAATTCCTGCTCGGACGAACAGGCGACCTCTAGATAGGCGCGCGTCGTCCCCAAGTCAACAAGTCTATCAGGGTTTAAAAATCACCATGAAGACGATGATCAGCATCAATACCGTCGGGATCTCGTTGATCATACGGTAGGTCCGTCCGGAATAGCGGTTTGTGCCTTCCGCAAATTCCTTGCGCCTTGCTGAAAGCCAACCATGAACCCCCGACATCGCCAGCACGCTTGCGCCTTTGACCCAAGGCCAGATAGTTCCCCAGTCAACAACGCCCGGCGTCAAAACCAGCATCAGCCCGAAAACCCAAGTCGCAATCATCGCAGGGTTCATAATCGCCTTTAGCAGCCTGCGTTCCATGATCTGAAACGTCTGGTCCAGCTCTGATCCTCTAGTTGCCTTTTCTGCGTGATAGACAAACAGCCTAGGCAGATAAAACATTCCAGCCATCCACGAAATGACCGAAACAATGTGAAGAGCCTTGGTCCATGGATAGATCGCTGAAAGAAGATCAAGCATTGGGGACCCCTGTGTTCATGGATCTACTTAAATAGAAATATATAAAGAAAGAAAAGATGATGATGTAGGCTCTGTGGACAAGTCCATGTTCGACAGTTTTCCACAATCTTATCCCTAACAGTTCCAAAAGTTGATTGCTTACAGCGGTTCAAAGAAACACTTAAAATATCGACCTTTCAAAAGGTTAGGATCAGGCCATTCGAGGATAATGGTCAAATCCTATCTTGACTCCAGCTTTGATAGAAAACTGTCCACAGTGGCGATTCCTCCCTGCCCACAGTGGACAGACTGGGCTGGATTTCGGTGGTTTTGCCCGAATGTTTGCTTAACACCCTAGCAGTCGCTACTAAGACCCTGTCTCGCACAGAACTCACCTGATGATATCCTCGGATTTATACACATGCCCGATAGGCTCATTCTCGCGTCCGGTTCCAAAATTCGCGCCCAACTTCTACGAAATGCAGGCCTGGATTTCGAAGTTTCGGTTCCGCGGATAGATGAAGACTCCATTCGCGCCGCTCTCGAAGCTGAAGATGCGACACCCCGCGATGTGGCGGATACCCTGGCCGAGATGAAGGCGATGCGGATTGGTGACAAGGCACCGGATGCACTGGTTCTGGGATGTGATCAGGTACTGGAATTCAAAGGCAAAGTGCTGTCAAAACCCAAAACGCCGGACGAGGCTATACTGCAGCTCCGTGCACTTCGATCCGCCCAGCACAAGCTTTTGTCGGCCATTGTTCTATATCACGAAGGTGAGCCCATCTGGCGCCATGTCGGCGAGGCGCGCCTATTGATGCGCGACTTTTCAGACGCCTATTTGCACGGCTATGTTGAACGGAACTGGACCAGCATCCAACATTCCGTCGGGTCATATAAGCTAGAGGAAGAAGGCATCCGACTATTTGCGCGGGTCGATGGTGATTATTTCACCGTTCTTGGTCTGCCTTTGCTAGAACTCCTTTCGTATCTGACACTTCGCGGAACATTAGAAAAATGAGTGACCACCGTATTCCTTTGGCCGGCGTTATCGGCTGCCCCATCGCGCATTCAAAATCGCCCCGACTGCATAAACACTGGCTTCGCCGGTATGGTATTGCCGGCGACTATCTTCCTTTGCATGTTGAAAAAGAAGACCTTGCCGATGTGCTGCGCGCCATGCCCCGTATGGGTTTTGTCGGATGCAATGTAACGATCCCGCACAAGGTTTCGGTTTTAGAGTTCGCCGATCAGATTTCCGACCGCGCCACGCTGATCGGTGCCGCCAACACGTTGATCTTTCGGCCAGATGGCAAGATTTACGCGGATAATACAGATGGTTACGGTTTTATTGCCAACCTGCGTCAGGGTGCGCCTGGCTGGCAGGCGTCGTCTGGTCCCGCGCTTGTATTCGGGGCGGGTGGTGCGGCCCGTGCTGTTATCGCCTCGCTTCTGGATGCTGGGGTCCCACAAATCATTCTGACAAACCGGACCCGCCCGCGCGCCGATGCGCTGCGCACCGAATTCGGAAATCGTGTTCGTGTCGTCGATTGGGTGCAAGCGGGCAATGCGGTTGAAGGTGCGGCAACCATCGTGAACACGACCTCTTTGGGGATGGTGGGCCAGCCAGAATTCCGCGTTCCCTTGGATGGTCTGACTGCTGGAACCACTGTTACCGATCTGGTCTATGCCCCGCTGCGCACCACCTTGCTAGAAAAAGCAGCCGAGGCGGGATGCGTTACTGTCGACGGGCTCGGCATGTTGTTGCATCAGGCCGTCCCAGGCTTTGAACGCTGGTTTGGCACCAGGCCAGAGGTCGATGTCGACACACGCGCGGCAGTTCTGGGATGACGTTTCGTCTCGGGCTGACCGGATCTATCGGCATGGGCAAATCGACCACCGCCCAGATGTTTCGGGATCTTGGTATTCCGGTCTGGGATGCGGACGCGACCGTTCACCGGCTGTATTCCAAGGGGGGCGCAGCCGTTGGTCCTGTGTCCGCACTTTTCCCGCAGGCTTTGGTCGACGGTGCCATTTCCCGCGACCAGCTTAGATCCATCATCGCAGACAATCCCGACGCCCTGACCAAAATCGAACAGATCGTGCACCCGCTGGTGGCTGATGATCGGCGTCAGTTTCTTGAATTCAGTTCCGCCGACATCCTTGTTCTTGATATCCCTCTTCTGTTCGAAAATGGGTCAGAGCACCTTTTTGACGCTGTCTTGGTGGTTTCGGCCCCGCCAGATGTCCAAATGTCCCGTGTTCTGGCCCGTTCTGGCATGACCCACGACAGGTTCCAGGTAATTTTGGCGCGGCAGATGCCCGATGCTGAAAAACGGGCGCGTGCTGACTATGTGATTGAGACATTAACACTGGACGACACGCGCAAGGCAGTGGAGTCTCTTGTCCACCAAATACGACAAGGAATGCCCGATGCGTGAAATCGTTCTGGATACCGAAACCACTGGGTTTGAACCAGAATCGGGCGACCGGATTGTCGAGATCGGCGCGATAGAATTGGTTGGCCATGTTCCGACAGGCCGCACCTATCATCAATACATTAATCCTGAACGTTCCATGCCCCGAGAGGCGTTTGAAGTTCACGGTATTGGGCCAGATTTGCTTGAACCGCCTACTCCGGCCAAGCCGGGCGCGGTAACCCTGCGCGACAAACCGGTTTTCAAAGAGGTCGGTCAGGCATTCCTTGATTTCATCGGGGATGCAAAGCTGGTCATTCACAACGCAGCCTTTGATATGAAATTCATCAATGCCGAATTTCGTTGGATTGGTCTGCCCGAACTGCCCTTTGACCGCGCTGTCGACACACTGATGATCGCACGTCGCAAATTCCCGGGGTCTCCCGCCTCTCTCGATGCGCTTTGCCGTCGTTTTGGGATCGATAACTCGTCCCGGACGCTTCACGGCGCTTTGCTCGACAGTGAAATTCTGGCCGAGGTCTATCTGGAACTTATCGGTGGGCGACAGCCGGACTTTGGTTTGTCGAATGTCGATTCAAAGCCGAAGTCGGCACAAGTTTCGGACATCGGCGAATGGCGACCAATGCCTCGCCCAAACCCGTTGCCGTCGCAGCTGTCACAGGCAGAATCCAAGGCGCACGCGGAATTTGTGGAAAATCTGGGCCCCGGCGCCCTATGGACGCGCGAATAATCCCAGCTGAAACAAAAACCCCGCCGGTTCGGCGGGGTTTCTTTTCGATCAGTTTGCGGGTTGCGCCGCAGCTTTTTGTTCTTCAATCCTGCGGGCCAGTTCGTTGCGATACAGGGCCACAAAGTCGATCGTTTCAAGGTTCAGCGGCGGGAAACCACCGTCACGGGTCACATCAGAAACGATGCGGCGCAGGAACGGAAAGGTGATGCGCGGGCATTCGATCAACAGATAGGGATGCAGCTGTTCTTCTGGCACGCCTTCGATCTGGAAAACGCCGGCATATTCAATCTCGAGAACGAACAGCGGCGAATGGTCCGCTTTGTTGGCCGAGGTGACATTCAGTTTGGTAATGACTTCGTACTGGTTGTCGCCACCACGTTTCCGCGCATCCAGATTTACCTTTACGCTGATCTCGGGCTGGACGTCGCCATTGGAACCCTTCTGCGCAAGGATGTTTTCAAAAGACATATCACGCACATATTGGGCGACGGTCTTGTTTACGATCTGAGGGGCGGCAGCGGGCTGCGCGGCGGGATTTTGGGTTTCGGCCATTTTGGGCGCACTCCGGGTTCAATGAAATCGGAACGTTCCTAGCAGCCAATTGTCCAAGGCTCAATGCCGACTAGTGTTTTGTCCACCCGGATGGCGGTTGATCGGGCCGATCACTGGGATCAACTTCAATGAAATCACCATCAATTACCGTCGAACGGGGGCCAGCCCGATAAGTGGCCGAATTGGACCCCATTTCAAACCGGCTAAATGCAACTCTTGATCGGAAATATTCAAAGACACGCGTCCTGACGGGCGGCAATAGCAGCAGCAGACCGACCGCATCCGTGAAAAAACCCGGTGTCAGCAGCAGCGCCCCCGCAAAAAGGATCATCGCGCCATTCGCCAGCGGCTCCGACGGATCATTGAGCGATGAAAACGACTGACGAAGGTTGGCCATTTCACGCGCACCCTGCGCCCGAACCAACCATGACCCTGCGACTGCCGTAGCAACGACGATCCCGAGAGTCGGCCAAAGCCCGATCAGACCGCCCACCTGAATGAAAAGCGCAATCTCGATCACAGGAATTGCAACAAATATCGCGAAAAGCCACATGTTTTGCCCTTTCTGGCCAAGAGTGGACTTGATCCAGCCCCTGCCCTACATAGGTCGGGCGGGTGAGGTTTTGAATACCCGCTTGGAAAGAGGTCTAGATGAACGGTCCGATTATCGAATTGCTGGTTCTTGCAGGCATTGCAGTGTTTCTGATCCTGAAGCTGCGCAATGTTCTTGGGACACGGGAGGGGTTCGAGAAACCACCTGTCCCGCGCTCGACCGAGGCCCGAAAACCGCAATTCGAGGTGATCGAAGGCACGGTCGATCGCGATATCGTCGACCACGTTGCCGATGGATCTGCAGACGCCAAAGCGCTTGCCGCGATGAAACGGGTCGACCCGACATTTTCGGTCACCGAATTTATCGGCGGCGCAAAAGGTGCCTATGAGATGATTTTGACCGCCTTTGAAAAAGGCGATCTCGCCTCGGTCAGACCGTTTCTTGCCGAAGATGTTTATGACGCCTTTGCAGGCGTGGTCGAGGCCCGCGAAAAACAAGGGCTGACCGTCGAAGCTGAAATCATTGGCGTCGGTGAAACAACCCTGCAATCGGTCGACTATGACCCTGCCACCAAAGAGGCAGAAATTACCGTTCGTTACACCTGTGAGATGACCTATCTTGTTCGTGACAACGCTGGTGACATCGTCGAAGGCAAGCCCAATACGATCCGCAAACAAAAAGACACCTGGTCGTTTGCGCGTAAGATGGATTCGACCGACCCGAACTGGCTGCTTGTCGCGACAAGCGACTAATGGGATTAGGGCGTGCAAAAGGGGAAGTAGACCTTGGCCAAGGCACGCCGCACCATATTGACGTTTTCGGATCTGACCGGTTGGGGCGCGGATAACCATTCCCTTGCCCTGACGGTTTTCCTTGAATCCTTTGATCTTTTGCCCAGCGATGTTCGCGAAACGATGGACGTTTCGCAGGCGCGGATCGATCCGCGCGGGTTCTTCGAAACAAACTTTGTTCCCGTTCTGATCGAGGACGACACCCCACCGCTTTTCACCGGCTACTATGAACCGGAGCTTGAGGGCTCTCGGGTCAAGACTGATGCCCATTCGGCCCCGATTTATGCACTCCCACCTGAATGGGATGGGGCCGAACAAATGCCTACGCGGCGACAGATCGAAACCCGATCCTTGCTGGCGGGATATGAAATTGCTTGGCTTCGCACGCCGCTAGAGGCGTTTCTTTTGCAGGTTCAGGGTTCTGGGCGCATCCGGCTGGAACATGGCGACACGATCCGGGTGGGATTTGCGGCCAAGAACGGCCACCCCTATTCCTCGCTTGGGAAAATGTTGGTGGATCGGGGCGAAATTTCCGCCGATGCAATTTCGATTCCCGCGATCCGACAGTGGTATGCCGCCAATGTTGATCGGGGAAATGCCCTTTTGCGGGAAAATGATAGCTTTGTCTTTTTCCGCAGGCTTGATGAAATAGCGGTTGAAAAAGGCCCGCTTGGCGCTTTGGGTCGATCAGTAACCGCTACCCGCAGCATCGCAGTTGATCCGGCTTTTACCCCGCTGGGGTATCCGGTTTGGCTGGAGAAAAACGGACCAGACCCCCTGTTCCGTTTGATGGTGGCGCAGGATATCGGCGGCGCGATCAAGGGCGCGCAACGGGCCGACATCTTTTTTGGGACCGGCGATTCGGCGGGCGCGATTGCTGGCACAACGAAAGAGTCTGGGCGAATGATCACCCTGATCCCCAAAGGGGCGCTGTGATGAGACGCCCACGCCACCTTTCCCCCGAAGAACGCGAGCTTTGGGACCTTGTTGCAAAGCGCACCAAGCCGTTGGAGCCGGGTAAACCCAAGAACCGCCCTGTTGAAAAGCGACCTGCGCCGGTTCCGCCCAGGCTCTTGTCTACTCAGGATCCCATCCCGAATTTCCAGCTTGGTCAAAAGGCCGACATTTCCCGCGCGCATAACCTGCGGCCCTCGGTTACCGATGCTCTTCGCGCGGCACCTCTGCAGATGGACCACAAGACACACGGCAAAATGACCAAGGGCAAATTGGTGCCAGAGGCGCGGATCGATTTGCACGGAATGACCGTGGCCGAAGCGCACCCTGCCCTGATCTCGTTCATTTTGTCTGCCCAAGCCAATGGTCTGCGTCTGGTTCTGGTGATTACCGGTAAAGGCAAGGATCGCGATGACGGCGGCCCGATCCCCACCCGATACGGGGTTCTGCGGCATCAGGTGCCGCAATGGCTCCATCTGGCGCCCTGTCGCCAAGCGGTGATGCAGGTCACCCCCGCCCACCAAAGACACGGTGGTCATGGCGCCTATTACGTCTATCTACGCAGGATCAGATAGTCGCCGAACCCCGACCCTAAGAGGGAATACTATCGTGAGGCAAGCAATACACGTCATTACCGAAAACCCCAGCAGTTGAACCGGCAACGCATAACCCAAATCAATCAGCCATCCGGTCACGCCGGGGCCGATGGCGGACCCAAGCACCATAAGCGACACAACTACCGATTTGATTGCACCGATGTTTCTGGTGCCAAAAAACTGCGCCCAACAGGCAGCCGGCAGGGTTCCCTGCCCGCCACCGGATATCCCCATCAAGATGACCCCGATCGCGGCACCAAACAGCCCGGTTGTCTGCGAAAGTACGAGGAACCCGATGCTGATCGGCAAAAGGTAGACCGGCAACAGCCGCGCCACGCCCCAACGGTCAATTGCCCAGCCAAAGACCTGGGTGGACAGGATCAGCGCAATCGTTCCCATCGGAAAGACAGAAACCAGCGCCAGATGTTCCCAGCCTTTTACTTGTGCAAAATGGACCTGATGGAACCAGAACGCCGTCGAAAACGCGGGCATCAGCATCATAGACAGGGTCAAAGTCCAAAATAGAGGCGACCCAAGCGCCTGCGTTCGCGTCCAGTGTTTGCTGTCCATACCCGCGGTGGAATAGCTTTCGACGCTACTTTGCGGGGTTCGTTCAAGCCGCAACAGGCGGACGATCACTGGCACCATCAAAAGACAGAAAACCCCCGTTCCGATCCACAGATCATGCCAGTCGAAATGGCGTTTGAGCCATACAAACGTCAGAGGCAACGTCGCTTCGCCAAACGAAAAACCAAGCGACGCGATGGCAAGGGCCCGACCCCGCGTTGCCACAAACCAGCGGGCCATGGCGACGACCGAAATCGTGCTGGTCATGCCTTGGCCAAAGAACCGCAGGGCAAAGATGACAAAGGGCAAAAGCGCCACCCAAGGGTTCAGCGCCATTGCAAAACAGGCTAGCCCCAAGAACCCGACGACAACTGCCCCCAGCGCCCTGACGCGAAACTTGTCTGTCATCCCGCCCGCAAAAAGCATCAGTGCTGCCGATGCGCCAGTTCCCATCGTATAAAGCGCACCCCATTCCCCATCCGACAAACCGAAACCGGACCGGATTTCACCGCTGAAAATCGAGATAAAGAAGGTCTGCCCAAAGGAGGACAGGAACGACAACAGCACCCCCGCCGCAAGGAAAGGGGCATTGTCGCGAAGAAAGCGGAGGTATTCCATCAAGGTGCCTTTTGGTTCGGCCCTTGATGGAGTGAAACAGGATTCAGGAAAAGACCTAAAGCACGTAGCGGCTTATGTCCGTGGATCGGGAAAGTTCGCCCAGATGCGTTTCGACAAAGGCGGCATCCACGGTAATCTGGTCGCCTGCACGGTCGGGCGCGGTAAAGGACAGGTCTTCGAACACCCGTTCCATCACCGTGTAAAGCCGCCGCGCACCGATGTTTTCGACAGATCGGTTGACCTCGGCCGCGATCTTGGCCAGCGCCTTGATTCCGTCGGACGAAAAGGTGACGGTCACATCTTCGGTGCCCATCAGGGCGGTATATTGCAGGGTCAGGGCGTTGTCTGTTTCGGTCAGGATCCGAACAAAATCGTCTTCGGTCAGTGCCCGCAGTTCAACGCGGATCGGCAAACGGCCCTGTAATTCCGGCAAAAGGTCCGACGGTTTGGCAACGTGGAACGCACCCGATGCGATGAATAAGATATGGTCTGTTTTCACGGGGCCATGTTTGGTGCTGACGGTCGTGCCTTCGATCAAGGGCAGCAGATCGCGCTGAACCCCTTCGCGGCTGACATCGGCACCACGGGTTTCTGCCCGCGCACAGACTTTGTCGATTTCGTCCAGAAACACGATGCCGTTCTGTTCGACGGACTCCAGCGCCACGCGTTTGACGGCCTCGTCATCCAAAAGCTTGTCAGCCTCTTCGCCGATCAGGATGTCATAGCTTTCGGCGACGGTAAGGCGCTTTTTGACCGTTCGTTGGAAAGCTTTTCCAAATAGATCGCCCAAATTCATCATCCCGCCCATTTGCGGCTGACCGGGGACTTCGAAACCACCCATCGGGTTAGAGGTATCGGCAAGCTCCAGTTCGATGATGGTATTGTCCAATTCGCCAGTCCGAAGTTTCTTGCGGAACGCTTCGCGCGTGCCTTCGCGGGCGTCGGTTCCGGCAATGGCTTCGATCACGCGGTTTTCCGCGGCTTTTTGGGCGTTTGCCTTGACGTCTTCGCGCATATGTTCGCGGGTTTGCGAAATCGCGACGTCCATCAGATCACGAATGATTTGTTCGACATCGCGGCCGACATAGCCCACCTCGGTAAACTTGGTCGCCTCGACCTTGATAAACGGCGCACGGGCGAGCTTGGCCAGACGGCGCGAGATTTCGGTCTTGCCCACACCTGTGGGTCCGATCATCAGGATATTCTTTGGGTAAACCTCGTCGCGCAGATCGTCGGCAAGCTGCTGTCGCCGCCACCGATTGCGCATCGCAACAGCCACGGCGCGTTTGGCGTCGGCCTGTCCGATGATGTAGCGGTCCAGCTCACTCACAATCTCGCGGGGGGTCAGGTCTGTCATTTCTTGATCTTTTCTACGGTTAGATTGCCGTTGGTATAGACACAAATGTCGGCTGCAATCGCCATTGCCTTGCGTGCGATTGCTTCGGCGTCGTGGGCGCTGTCCATCAGGGCGCGTCCGGCGGCCAGCGCATAATTGCCACCCGACCCGATTGCTGTGACATCGTGTTCGGGTTCCAGAACATCGCCAGCACCGGTAATCACGAATAGGTCCGCGCCATCGGTGACGATCAGCATCGCTTCGAGCTTTTGGAGGTATTTATCTGTTCGCCAGTCTTTGGCGAGCTCGACACTCGCCCGTGCCAACTGGCCCGGCGTCGCCTCGAGCTTTTTCTCTAGCCGTTCAAGCAGGGTAAATGCGTCGGCCGTCGACCCGGCAAAGCCCGCAACAATGTCAAAGCCACCGGGGGACAGGCGGCGAACCTTGCGGGCGGTGCCTTTGATCACGGTCTGGCCAAGGCTGACTTGACCATCGCCTGCGATTACAACCTCGCCACCCTTGCGGACGCCGATGATCGTGGTGCCGTGCCAGCCGGGAAAATCTTTTTCGGACATCAAACCAATCCTTTGTTCGTCTGGTCCTATATGGACACGCCCCCCCGATGTCGCAACCGGTCAAAGAAAAAGGGTGCCCGAATGGACACCCTTTTATCAGACTGCGGCAGGATCTTAGATCGAGCTTTGGATCCAGCTTTGCAGCGCGGCCTTGGGGGCAGCGCCTGCTTTGTTGGCGACGACCTGACCGTCCTTAAAGATAAACAGAGCGGGGATACCGCGCACGCCCATCTGCGCCGGAGAGTTCATGTTTTCGTCAACGTTCACTTTGACGATCTTGATCTTGCCGGCCATTTCTTCGGAAATCTCTTCCAGAGCAGGGCCGATCATCTTGCAGGGGCCGCACCATTCGGCCCAGAAATCGACCAGAACAGGAATATCGGATTGGCGCACTTCGGCGTCAAAAGTGGCATCGGTGACAGCAACGGTAGCCATTTGGCATCTCCTGAAAGGGATATATCTCGGGGCTGGAACCTAGGCAGCCTACTAGTGATGGTCAAGTGATCCTTGCATTTGCAAGCGCGGACAGTGCCAGTTCTGCCGGAATTTCCATCAATCGCGCGGTCGATGTCCAAAGGATTGCCGGTTGGACGACGGTGTCGGGGTATATTTGGCGCACTGCCGAAACATAGGCCCCCATTTGTCGCAGCAATCCGTCAGGAACCTGATCAGCGGTATCTGGCACGCTGCGGTTGGATTTGAAATCGACGATCACAATCCGGTCTATGTCGAACACCAAAAGGTCAATCGCGCCATGAATGCGGATCCCGTCCAACTCTGGCAGCGCTGCCGAAACATCGACTTCGGTCAGCGGATCGGAATTCCAAAGCCATTCAAGTTCGGGGTTTGATGCGATCCCTAACGCATCTTGCAAAAGGGCGTCGATATCCGGAACGAGCGCCGCCTCTTCGGCGTTTTGAACCAACGACCGCCCCAGAGTTTGGCGCTGATTTTCTGGCCAATGGGGTAGGTGTTCCAGCAGTCGGTGAATCAATGTGCCACGCGCAAGTGCCTGTTCGGCGTCGCCGGTGTCATTTTCCAACGGCATGACCTTCGCCCCGCCCAAGCCAGAAGGCGGGATTGTCGACTTGCGCGGTGTGGGTGGGGCGACAGTTCCAAATGCCAAGGTTTCTGGTATCGGCGTTTGGGGTGGTTTGGGGTCAGTAAGATCCAGTCCGTCCCAGTCCAATTCGCTATACCGCTGGATCAGATCGCCCGAGGGACCCACGACCTGGGGCGTGCCCAAATGCGTCATTGCGGATTCAATCATCTGATACCAGCAATTGACGGCATCAGGTTTCAGCGGCGCGCCCGTGCCTGCAACGATCAGCCACTTCTCGGCCCGCGTCATCGCAACATAAAGTAGTCGCCTGCGTTCTTCCTCTTGCGCCTCTTTGACCGCCTCCTCGGCGCTGTCCAGAATCCATGGCCGGTCGCCCGAAAGCGTTTTCCAAATCCGGCCACCATCGGGTGTCGGGATCGTCTGGGACTTGATTTCCTTTCTTCTTTCTCCGGTCTCGGGCAAGAAAACGATGGGTGCCTCGAGTCCCTTGGACCCATGCACCGTCATGACCCGTATCCGGTCGCTGGCCGCATCCATCTGGCGTTTCACCTTGATCTCTTCGCCATCGATCCAGCGTAGAAACGCGGTCAGGTTCGGGACATTCCCGCGTTCAAACGCCAAGGCCTGCGACAAAAGACCGTCGATCCCGTCCTCGACCTCGTCACCCAGCCGTTCGCGGAGCCTGTCGCGAGCTTGGTGCCGGATCAATAGCCGGCTGATCAGATCATAGGGCCGAAGGAAATCGGCTTTGCTCCGAAGATCGTCCAGAATCGCGCGGGCGGCGACATGGGTCGGGTCCGTTGAATCGCGCAGTCTTTGCCACAGGAACTGGCCATCGGGGCGACCGGATGCGAGCGAATAAAGATCCTGTTCCGACCAGCCAAAAATCGGGGATTTAAGCGCACAGGCGAGCGACAGGTCGTCTTCGGCTAAGGACAGAAACCGCAGCACCGCGAGGATATCGCGAACGGCGAGTTCGTCCAAAAGGTTCAGAACGTCCGCCCCCGCAATCGCCAGACCCCGCGCCTTGCACGCGCGAATGACTTCGTGGAACAGGCCACTGCGGCGGCGGACAAGAATGAGGATATCGCCTTCGGTGATTTTCCGTCTTGCAATGGGTCCGCCGTCTTTTGGTTCGATGGGTATGGTTTCGTGATCGACCATATGACGGATGCTGTCGGCGATCTTGGCGGCCAGTTCCGTTTCGTTGTTCACGGCACCCGGATAATCGACCGGTTCATACCAGACCTTGTCGACCTCATCGGCCGATTTTTCAAGATAGGGCCAAAGATCGACGCGGCCGGGCAGGTCAGATTTGAACGCCCGGTGGAACACTTCGGCCTCTAATCCAGTGCGAAATTCGCCCGTAAAGGTCTGATCGACCACCCGCAGAATCGCGTTCGACGACCGGAACGAATAGCTAAGCGCGGTATCTTGAAGCGGCGCGCTGATCCGTTTCAGCTGATCTGCAAAATAGTCGCGCATCCTGTCGAACCCTTTGGGGTCGGCGCCTTGAAAGGAATAGATCGACTGTTTCTTGTCGCCTACGACAAAAATGGTTCTGGATGTATCGTCCTTTGACCCGACGCCCGCCGCGAATTCACCCGCCAGTGCGCTAATGACTTGCCACTGTTCCGGCGATGTATCCTGTGCCTCGTCCACAAGAATATGATCGATGCCGCCGTCCAGCTTGAACAATACCCAAGCCGCGAGTCCCGGACTATGCAGCAGATCACGGGTTTTTCTGATCAGATCGTCAAAGTCGAGCGCGCCGCGTGACAATTTCGCCCGATCATAAAGCGGCAAGAAAACCCGCGCGAACCGATGCATCCTGTCGGATCGATCAAAGGCTTCGAGCGATTTGAGATATTGATAGGCGTCAGCGGTTCGATCCATCCAAGCGTGCAGATCGTCGATGACGGGCGCAAAGGCAGTGACCGCATTTGTGTGGCTACTTTGCGGAAAATTGGCCGATTTTGACAGTTTGGTTTCAGCGTATAGGAATGGTTTGAACAGCGCGTGAACCGTGGCAAGGGTCGGTTGGTTCAGGTCGAGGGCGCTCAGATTGGCCGCGAAACCCTGATAGTATTTCGTCGCACTCTTGGCGCAGTCGGCGATGTCCTTGACCAGATCCGCCTCTCCTCCGATCAGGGCAATCTCGATTGCATCGGCGGCTTTTGGGTTGGGGCCAAGACCGAAAGATCGGGCTAGCAGAATAGGGTCATACGGCCCCGAAAAATCGGGACGATGTTTGACGATTTCTTCGGTCAGACTTTGCAGTGCCTCTGCATGTGTCGCCCTTGCGACCCTGTCCAGAACGCCGACATCGTCGCTTTCTGCGATCTGGTTCAGAACCTCGTCGCGTAGCAACTGTGCATCGCGGTCTTCCATTTCGCGGAATTGCGGGCTTATCCCGGCCTCGAGAGGGAACCGCCGTAAGATGGATGCGCAAAACGAATGGATCGTTTGAATCTTGAGCCCACCAGGCGTTTCGATCGCCTTGGCAAAAAGCGTCCTCGCATGGCGGAGCCTTTGGCCATCAGGGCGAAACGGGACCCCCAACTTGTCAAGATCAGCCCGCAAGGGCCCGTCTTCCATCATTGCCCAAGCGCCCAGGCGTTTGAACAGCCGGTTCTGCATCTCGCTCGCTGCTGCTTTGGTGTAAGTGAGGCAAAGGATGTTTTCCGGCTGAACGCCATCCAGCAACAGCCGCGCAACGCGGTCGGTCAGAACGCGTGTCTTGCCTGACCCCGCATTGGCCGAAAGCCAGGTAGATAAATTCGGGCTCGCCGCCTCGATCTGACGTTGGGTGGCTTCGTTCATGTCAGATCCTCTGGCACGACGTCATCGCTGATATTCCATTCTGTAAACCGTGACAGATGCCCGTATCGTCCGACATCCTTGATCGAATGAACTGCGAGATGGGCACTATAGCCCCGTTCGGGTTTCGACCACGCGCCGATGAGATCATCCAATCTTTCCCAAACCTCCGCAGGCGGGGATTTGTCCAGATTTGCCCACTTTGTCGTCGCTTCGTTGCCGACCCCGATATAGGCGCATCTTGCGACCTGATTGGTCGCGATTTCCTTGAACCCGTTCTTTAAGACCATCGCCGCCTCAAGGGAGAGTTGCAGCGCAAAAGTTCTTTGTTCGTCGTCCGACGGGATCTTGCCTGTTTTGTAGTCGTAAAGGATCGCCTGATTGTCCGGCGTCAGATCAATCCGGTCGGCCTTGGCCTTGAGCGTGAAATCGTGCCGGTCAAGACGTGCCTCGCCCCATGTTTCATATCTCGCGGGTGCACCATAAGTGCGGCGATCCGCCTCGTCCGCCAAAAAGGCGTCAGCAATCTGGTCGAACCGCGCAAGCCAGACCCGCTGCATCAAGGGCCATGGGCAATCTTGCTGCAACTGATCCACGGCGATGTCGATCAAGCGGCTTCGGGTTTCGGGCAGGGTTGGGTCGTGATCCTCTCTTATGAACTTTTCCAGAATGGTGTGGATGATGTTCCCGCGCAGCGCGCCATTTGGTTCGGGGACGAGCGGGTCCAATTCGCGCAGGCCCAGAATTTTCTCAGCATAGATGGAATAGGGGTCGCGGATCAGTCGTTCGATCTGGGTCACAGACAATGTCTTGGGCCGTGCGGCGACTGGTGGTCTGGGCGACGGGCGTTTGGCCTTGGGGACTGTTCTGGTCAGGGTGTGAATGGCCTTTGCCTGACTGATCATCGCCTGACCTCGCGCGCGCATTTGGTCAAGCGCCCGTTCGCCGCCCTGATCAGGAAGGCCGGCAAGCAGGTTGGTCAGCCTGAACACCCAGCGCGACGCCACGGTTTCTGCTTCGTCAGACCGGATCGCGCGCGTGATCCAGACCTCGTGCCCAGCGACGGCCTGCTGGTAATCATGTGCGGACAGCCCGATGCGGCGCTCGGGCAGCAAAAGCCCCATGTCTTTACGCATTTTCCGGTTCAGCCACGGATCGGGTGCAGGAGTTTCGGGCCAGACGCCATCGTTCAGACCGGCAAGGATGACCAGATCGGCACCTTGAACCCGCGCCTCCAGCGTGCCCCAGAACAGCACCTGCGGATGGCCCGCATCGGGGTTGCGGACCTCTCCTCCTGAAAGGACCGCGCCGAACAGCGCCAGATAATCTGTGGCGCCCAGCATTCCGCCGGCGTCGGCATTCAGGCGCAGGTCTGTCATCACGCGCAGCGCTTCGCGCCCTGCGGATTGATCCCACAATTCCCCCGCGCCATCTGTTTTAACCCCGGCAGCCCATTTTTCGGCCAAGGCAATATGGTCGGCGACGTGTTCCGAAAGATGGCGGATCGGGGTATCCGACAGACCTTCGGTCAGGTCGGAAACCCATTCGGCCCATTCGGTGCGCCCTTCGTCGGTTCCGGCAGTATCTGTCGCCCATTTGGTAAGGGTCGCCCGATCCGGAAATGCGGGACCTTTCCTGCGCAGATGCAGTTCAAGCTCGTTCGTCCGGCGCAGATGTTGACCACGGGGCAACCCTGAATGCGTCAACGGATGTTTTAGCAGGGCCAAAAGCATCGCGCCGTCCATCCGGTCACCGAACAACTGTCCAACTTGGCGCAGGAAACGCCCGGGTGGTGACAGGGCAAGCGGTTGGCCTGCGCTATCATCGGGCACGATGTTCCACCGGTCCAGCGCCGCCGCGACTTGCCTGCTGAGCGTGCGGTCCGGCGTGATAAGCGCCGCGGTCTTTCCGGCCTCGATCGCGGACCTTAGGCCGAGGGCAATTGTTTCAGCTTCGGTTCTTGGGTCCGGCGCCTCGACCAGTGTTAGCCCAGACATGGCCCTTTCCAGGTCCGATAGCTTTGGTCCGTCGGACCGCCATTGGTCTGTGACCGGCGCGGGCCGCAGCGATAGCGAGATGACCTTGTTCCGCATCGGCGATGCGGGTTCATCATTGGTCCATTTCCGGATTTGATCCGGCACAAGGTCCAGATCCTGCATCAGCCGTTTGAACCGGAATTGCGGGTGGTCCTCGGCGGTCATGGCATCCTGCATGCTGTCCCAGACCGCATCGGGCAGATCGAAATCGAACCCCGGCAAGATGACCGCACCCTGCGGCAGACTTGCGACGGATTTCATGAATAGCGACGTCGCCCCGCGTGAACCCGTCGAACCGGCCACAATGACCGGATGGGCGGGCGGTTCGGTCTGCCATTTTTCCACCAGCGCTTCGATCACCATACGCTGCCGTGTTTCACGGTCCGGTGCATCGCTGCCATGTTCCAAGAACTGCTTGGCAATCCGCAGGAATTCCAACGCGCGCGCCCAATGTTCTGAAAGATCACCAGTCTGGATAAGATCGAATGCATCCGGACCAACACCTTCGCCATTCATTTCATCCATCAGGCGCGCCAGACCATCCGACAGATCAAACAAGGCGGATCGGGGTGCGATCGACGGATCGCGGATCAAAAGCTGATCCACCAATTGCGACAGTTCGAGCCGCCGGCGCAAAGGCGCCACGGCAGGGGGTATGTCCAATGCAACTGGATCGTTCCCTAGGTCGGTGACGATCCTGATTTTCGGCAATAGACGCGCTGGGCCCTTATCAAAAAGCTCCTTGATCCGTCTTTCCATCCGGCGCGTGTTCACGAAAATCTGGATCCGCGCGAAATCTTGTGGGGCCATCTCCTTTGAACGGTCCAACAGACCCTCAACTAGGGCACGCCCGAAATCCACGCCGGGGGGGATGCCGAAAAGGCGGGGGTTGGGGCTGGGTTCAAATAGCACTGCGATCCTCGATTAGCTCTTCTGCGAGGGGGATGGAGTTTGGCCGACCTACATCGCACCATTTTCCCGGATACCGGATCCCGAACAATTTTCCGCGTTCGATCATCTTGTCCCAGACGAGGTTCAAGGAAAAGGCCGGATCGGGAATATCGTCTAAATCCTTTGGGTTAATGATCTGCGCCCCGCTATAGATTAATCCCGGTCCGCGGTGCAGCCGGCCATCCGCGTCGGGCAAAAAATCCCCCGTGCCAGAATGGCCGAGCGCATCGTCGCGGTCCAACAAAAGCAACAAGGCATCCATTCGATCAGGGTCCCAATGCGCCGCCAAAATGGCAAATGGATTTGGCCCTTTCCAGACCGCGTCGGTGTTCATCGTCATCACCGGCCCGGGCCCAAGCAACGGCAACGCTTTGCGCAAACCGCCGCCAGTTTCCAAGAGAGCATCCGTTTCGTCCGAAAACAGAACCTCTCGCCCAGCCAGATGGGCGCGGATCATTTCGGCGCGATAGTGGATGTTGATGACTTTTGTCCCGATTTCCGAAAGGTCCGCCAAGGCAAGTGCATGATCCAACAGGGGCCGCCCCCCGACGTTGATGAGGGGCTTTGGTCGGTCTTTGGTCAGTGCGTCCATTCGGGTGCCAAGCCCCGCCGCGAAATACAACACTGGGAATTTCAAACCGAAAGCCCCCCACACTTGCGGACCGCTTTGCGAATGTCATCCAAGGTGGGATGGGAAAGATCCTGGGCCAGATAATCCGCGACGCGGGGTAGAAAGTTCGCGTATTTCTGCTTGCCATCACGTTTGATCAACCGATGGAACACAGCAAGAATCCTAAGATTACGTTGGGCGGCCACACAGGCGAATTCGGTGTCCATCTGTGTTTCCGGAATGCCTGCAAGATTCAAGAAATGTGTTTTGCAGGCAGCGACCGTGTCGGACGAAACCTGTCGTCTTGGATCCCGCAGCAAAGACACGAGGTCGTATAGACGCGGGGCGAGAAAGGCATCCTGAAAATCCAAAAGACCAACCCTATCTGTGCCTGACCGATTTGGCCGCCAGATAAGGTTCTCGGCGTGGAAATCACGCAAGGAAAGGGACCTGTCTTGCGAAACAAACCGATCATAGGCCGCAAACATGGTCTTGGTCAGATCAGCACCGCCACCCGCATCTGCGCCGGTTACCCACTGCGGATAAAGGTTAATCATTTCGGCCGCGACGCCTGGTGTCAGCGTCGCAAGGCCGGTGGGCGCGGCGGCTTGGGTGTATTTGGCAATAGTTTCTGTCGCAGCCAGATAGAGGGTGGTTTCGTCCTTTGGGTTGTGCAACGCCCATTGCGCGAACTGATCAGCGCCTAGATCCTCGATCACCAACAGGCCCAGCGCGATATCCCGAAACAGGATTTTTGGCGGGCACAGCCCTAACCCCAAAAGGTGTTCGGCAATCCGGATAAAGCGCGGTAGATCTTCGCCCGCTTCGGGCGGCGCATCCATGACGATGACACTTTCGCCGGTCGGGCGTGTTAGGCGGAAATAGCGGCGGGCCGAAGCATCGACCGGAAGCGCTGCCCAATCCATGTCCTGCCAAAGGGTGTTGGATAGGGCTGCCTGTAGTAACGCCAACCGATCAGACATTGATACAGTCCAATCTGTCGCCCCAGATGTCTGGCGCTGTGACCGTAACCTGATGATGGTCGGTCATTGCCGCGAATTCCAAGGTGATTGCGGCTTCCGGAACCAGTTCGCCAAGCCTGTCTGGCCATTCGATAATCGTTACCGCCTCGTCAAAAGCGGCATCAAGGCCCAGTTCCATAACCTCGTCCGGCTGGGTCAGCCGATAAAGATCGCAATGCCAAATTTCGAATTCAGCGGTTTCGTAGGTTTGCACTAGGGTAAACGTTGGCGAAGGAACATCTTCGTTCTCGCCGATCAACGACCGGATCAGCGCCCGCGCAAAGGCGGTTTTACCCGCGCCGATATGCCCGACCAACAGAATGCAATCCCCCTTGACCAACACCGAAGCAAGGCGCTGGGCGAGTCTGGCGGTGTCCTGTTCGGTCAAAAGGGAAATCGGGCCAATGCGTATTGTCATTGGCCCAAACTATTCTCTAGTCCCCAAACCGCAAGGGGATTAGGCGTGCGCGACCTGGAGTTTCCGAGCCGTGTTCGGGGTGGCAGCCTTGCGAGTATCTGTAATGTCCCGGAACTGGACCATCGAACCGCCACGCGGCAAAGGCGACAAGATACATTCCAGAGTCTGACCGTTATCTATTTCGATGATTTCAATCCGGGTGATCCGGTCCCCAAACCCGCAGATATAGTCCCGGATGCCGGACCACACGGCGCTGGGTTCGCTATTGGCCTGCCAAAGCCGCGTCGCTTCGATTGCGGTTGTAGTGGTCAGATCAATTTCGTGCCCGTTGCCCCAAAGCTGGTCGTAGGCACGGTTCACCATTGTCATGGCGCCGGATTCCGAAAAGACTGCGATCGCAACTTCCACTTCGTCCAGAACTGCGCGGGCCGTTTCGATTTCGGCGCGGAACCGCCGCGTCAGAGACACTTCGGCGCTGATATCTTCGAACAAAAAAGCGAGTGCACCATTGGGATGGGGTCGCCCGGTCACACGATAAGTCTGACCGTTGGGCAGCGCCCAGTTTTCGCAATAGTTTCCATCCTTTGCTGCCGTTTCTAGGGCAACGATTTCCTCTCTCCACGACCGATAGTTCTTAGGCTCTGGCAACATGCGGGCTTCGCGCAAGCGATCAAGGACCGTGTGGACCAAGGGTTTGGTTGACAGGAATTCGAAATTGAGTCCGGTCAAACCGACAAGTGCGGGGTTGAACGAAATCAGCCTGCGGTGATGGTCAAAAATCGCGAGTCCCGTCGAAAGGTCTGCAAAGGTCCTGCCCAAGGTTTGGACAAAATTGCGTTGGGTCGTTTCGGCGCGGACGACTTCGTCAACATCAATGCCAAAGTGCACAATCGCGTTGTCCCGATAGACGCTCGTCACTTCATACCATTTTGGCTGGGATCCTATCCCGATATGGGCGGGCAAACGGCGCACAATATGGCGGAGCGTCTGATCCGGTTTGTCGGGTTGTTCAAACACCGGTCCGGGTGGCCAGGTTGGAAAACATCCTAGCGGCGTCGGATTGATTTGTTCCGAAAGCGTCAGATAGGCGCGATTGGCCCAAGTGACCTGCCCCTCTTCATCTTCCTTCCAAATTATCTGCGGCGAATCCTCCGCCAAGGCGCGGAGAGATTTGACCTCTTCCTCTAATGCGGGGAGCGTTACACGGTCTGTTCCCAAAAGGGGTGGGTTGTTGCTTTCGTCGACAAAGGAAAGTCGGACAAGGCCGTCCCAATATTCTGCTTCAAGCCTTATCGCAGCGTTATCGGGCGAGTCGAGGGTCATCGTTCCCGCGGTGGCGAGGCCGGAAAGCCGCCGTTTCAGATAGGGAAAATGCGGACCAAACAACCAGATAAAGCTGTCCCAATCGGATTTGTGACCATCCCTGTCGCGCAACAGTTTGCGGGCGGCCGGTGTCGCATCGACAAGGTCGGTGTCGTCAAACAGAAAGACGATGCTGGCCTCTGCATCGCGCATCAAATCGCGGGCGGATTTCCGGCGACCATCGAGCCGCCATAGGACCGATAGCAATAGCCCAGCCCCCGCAACGGCAGTTGCAATGACAAAGAAGATTTGGAAGAAGGCAGTCCAGTTCATGGCGATTCTCGCATAAATCTATGAGAGAAACCGTCTGCGACTTTGGTTAATTCGCGGTTAAGCCTGCGTTAACGGAACTTTAATCATCGGCGACCCGTCAGGACCCAAACGGAGCGTTGTTCCCCAAGGGCCCAAAGCCCCTGTCTTGGCTCGGGTCGACAGCATCGCGGGGCCATTCCACAGTTACAATTGCCCCCGTCGCGCCAGTGCCCGTAACCTTGCCGCCCCCGTTCGAAAACGAAACCTTTGCGCCGGACCTTTCCAGCAGGGTTTTGGCAATAAAAAGGCCGAGCCCCATGCCTTCATAGCCTGGACGCGCGGTTCTGGAATCTGTCCCAGTTCTGCGCCGCAGGAAGGGGTTACCCAGTCTTCCTAAAACTGACGGCGGAAACCCCATTCCATCGTCCACAATCCGCAAGATGACCTTGTCCCCTGTCCAAGTGCTTTCGACCTGCACTGTGGACGCTGCGAAATCTACGGCGTTCTGGATAAGGTTGCGTAACCCGTGGATAATTTCCGGCCGGCGCTGGATCACTGGCTGATGGTTCGGGAATTCGGTTTCGGCCGAAACCTTGAAGTTCACGGATTTGCCACGGCGCAAATGGGGCTCGGCGGCTTCTTTCAAAACAGCCTCCAGCGGCGCGCGTAACAGGTGCCTGTCTTCTTTGCCCGCTTGTCCCATTGACCGCAGGATATCCCGGCACCGGTCGGTTTGTTCTGCGATCAGGCGCAGGTCTTCGGCTAGGTCGGATGTATCATTATGTTCCCGCAAGAGTTCGCTACTGACGAGCTTGATCGTGGCCAATGGGGTGCCAAGTTCATGTGCAGCGGCGGCGACAACACCACCCAGATCGGTCAGCTTTTGTTCGCGGGCGAGCGCGGTCTGAACCGCAAAGAGCGCGTCGCCCATCGCGTGAAGCTCGCCCGTAACCTGCCGTGCATAAAGTGTCAGAAACCCGACCCCGATCACGATTGCGACCCAGAACCCGAAAAGCGAAATCGGGGGCATGGCGATGATTGATCCGTCCTCTAGTCCCAAAGGTAAATGAAACCATCCCAGCAGGGTCGCAATGATTACGGATGTAGCTGCAAGGAACAGGGTGCTGCGCAGGTGTAGGAAAGTTGCAGCGATTGTAACTGGTGCAAGGATCAAAAGGGCAAAAGGATTGTTCAGCCCCCCGGTTAAGGTCAGCAAAAGGCCAAGCTGCATCAAATCGAACAGCAGCATCAAAAGTGCTTCGACTTCGGAAAGACGTTTGGATTCTGGTATCAGAAACGTCGAGAACAGGTTGGCCAGAACCGAAACCCCAATTGCGAGGCTGACCATTCCGACATTGAACGTAAGATCGAACAAGAAAACAGCGGCCAAAATCGCAGCGGTCTGACCGGCGATCGCGAACCAACGCAAGACGACCAATGTCCTGAGGCGGACCCAATGACTGCGGGCGCGGTCATGAAAGGCATCGATTTCAGATGCGGCCATTGGGCGCCTTTCGCAATTGTGTATGGACAGCTTAGGGTAATTGTGACCCAAAGCGTCATCAAATGCCAAGATACCCACAAGAAACAGGTTTGCCTATGTCCCCGAAACTGATCGCCATTTCCGCGAGCGTTGCCATCGCCGCCCTGCTGGGTGGAACGATGGGTTGGATCATGATGAATGATAGCCGCACCGGTCTTCCCGATTGCGGGGGTGGGCAAATCGCCGGTGGAACATTGGGTGGTGATTTCACCCTGGTCAATTCCGCTGGGCAAACCGTGACGGACAAGGATGTCATCACCGGCCCGACTATTGTCTATTTCGGCTATACATTCTGTCCGGATGTCTGCCCGCTCGACAGTGCGCGCAATGCGGCAGCGGTGGATATTCTTGATGAAATGGGCAAACCGGTGACGCCGATCTTTATCTCGATCGACCCCGCACGCGACACTCCCGAAGTCGTGGGGGCCTTTGCACATAATTTCCATGACCGGATGATCGGCCTGACAGGTTCTGACGAACAGGTTGCCGCCGCGTCCAAGGCGTATCGGACCTTTTACCAAAAGCAGGATGGCGATCCGCAATACTACTTCGTGGACCACTTGACGTTATCCTACCTCGTCTTTCCGGGTCTTGGGGTCGTCGATTTCTTCGGTCACGACGAAACACCCGAGGCGGTAGCTGAGCGAACTGCCTGTTTTGTGGATGCTATCGGCTGAATTGACCTGATCTGACCAACTGTTTACCCATAGGGTCGGACCAAAAGGAAACGAGCATGGAAAATGATGCGCTGGATCTAGGCCCCGATCCAAGTCTGCTGTTGGTGGACGACGACGAAGCCTTTTTGCGCCGACTTGCCAAGGCAATGGAAAAGCGCGGCTTTTCGGTCGAAATGGCGGGGTCCGTTGCGGCGGGCAAGGCCATCTCAACAGCGCGCCCACCTGCCTATGCGGTTGTCGATCTGCGGCTAGAGGATGGTAACGGGCTCGACGTTGTGGAAACTCTGCGCGCGCGCAGACCCGATAGCCGGATCGTCGTTTTGACGGGCTATGGCGCGATTGCCACGGCTGTTGCTGCGGTCAAGATCGGGGCGACGGATTATCTGTCCAAACCGGCTGATGCCAACGACATCATCGCGGCCCTTCTCCAGACTGGTGAGGCCCTGCCGCCCCCACCGGAAAACCCGATGAGCGCGGACCGTGTGCGTTGGGAACATATCCAGCGGGTCTATGAAATGTGCGACAGAAACGTGAGCGAAACAGCGCGGCGCCTGAATATGCACCGCCGCACACTGCAGCGCATTCTGGCAAAACGGTCTCCCCGCTGATCAGCGGGGTAGATCGTAGCGTTTCCAGATACGGTCAACCACAATGCCGTTACCAAGAACGGTCCCGTTGATCCTCCGCAGCGTTTCAAAGCCACGGCTTTGGTAATAGGCCAGACCACCGGCATTGTCGGCGCGTATGATCGCGTCGATCGCGATATAGCCCAGCCGGATGGCCTCGGACCTTGACCTGTCGAACAGGCGTGACCCGATGCCGGTCTGGGTCTGCCCGACCCGAACAAAGGTCGCGATGTCGCAGACATCGGGCGGCAGATCGGGGTGCTGTTCGATATATTGAAAGCCAAGGATCGCGCCCTGATCATTCTCTGCCACAGACCACGCTGATCTATCGCCTCGCATCCAGTCGGCCAATTGGTCGGCTGTGACCGGATCGGTCATCGCTGTGGTGCCGCCTTTTGCAATGATAGCGTTCAAAAGGTCTGCCATTTCGCGCGTGTCCAAGGCTCCGGCCGCACGGACATGCACCGTCATAGCTGCAACATCAGTTCGGAATGGCGCTGGGTAAAGGCGGCGCGGGTTTCCATCGGCGGGCGCAAGATTATGCCGAATTTATTCCCCAATTGTTCGGGCGGTTTGCCAAAGAACTTGTCAGCTTCGGCATTGGTGAACCCTGCGATTTGCGTGGCCTCTAACCAGGCTGAAATCTTGTCGGCTGTTTTGATCTTTTTCTTGATCTCAACAGGCAACTTGGCTGGCAGTCCGAACCGGATATGGATTGCAGCGGTCAAGCGGTCGTCTAGATCGCCATAGCCCGCGCCGACGGCTGCCTTGACCGGCGAAATCATGTCACCGATCACATATTCCGGTGCGTCATGCAAAAGCGCGGCGAGTTGCCATTTCACGGGCTCCTTTGGGAACAGGGCGCGAAAGATGGATTCAACCAGCACCGAATGCTCTGCCACCGAATAGGCAAAATCACCTTTGGTCTGTCCGTTCCAGCGTGCAACAAACGCTAGACCATGGGCGATATCTTCAATCTCGATATCCATTGGTGTCGGGTCCAAAAGGTCCAATCGACGACCGGATAACATGCGTTGCCATGCGCGTTTTTGCTTCATTTGCCGTCACCGTTTGCTTGCCGAACCCTAGGCCAGTGCCATCGACATTGTCGAGGGTGGGGTTGAGTGCTATGTGCCCCCCAACACTAGGACAGGAGCTGCGTCAATGGCCGCCGACTATATCATCAAAGACATCAATCTTGCCGCCTACGGCCGCAAGGAACTCGATATCGCTGAAACCGAAATGCCGGGCCTGATGGCGCTGCGCGACGAATACGGGACCAAGCAACCTTTGAAAGGTGCGCGGATCGCAGGGTCGCTGCACATGACGATCCAGACGGCGGCGCTGATCGAAACGCTCAAGGCGCTGGGCGCCGATGTGCGCTGGGCGTCGTGCAACATCTTTTCGACGCAGGACCATGCGGCAGCCGCGATCGCGGCGGGCGACACACCTGTCTTTGCGATCAAGGGCGAAACGCTGGAACAATACTGGGAATACACCGACAAGATTTTCCAGTTCGGCGGCGAAGGCGGCACCTGTAACATGATCCTCGACGATGGCGGGGACGCGACCATGTATGTCCTGATCGGTGCGCGGGTCGAAGCGGGTGAAACCGACATTATCGAAGTCCCGACCAGCGAAGAGGAAGTCTGCCTGTTCAACCAGATCAAAAAGCGTCTTGCCGCCAGCCCCGGTTGGTTCACCAAGCAGCGCGAAGCGATCAAGGGCGTATCCGAGGAAACCACGACGGGCGTGCACCGCCTGTATGAGCTTCACAAAAAAGGTCAGCTACCTTTCCCGGCGATCAATGTGAACGACTCGGTTACCAAGTCGAAGTTCGACAACAAATATGGCTGCAAGGAATCGCTGGTTGACGGTATCCGCCGCGCCACCGACACCATGATGGCCGGTAAGGTCGCCGTTGTCTGTGGCTATGGCGATGTGGGCAAAGGCTCTGCTGCCTCGCTGCGTGGTGCGGGTGCCCGCGTGAAAGTGACCGAAGTCGACCCGATCTGTGCGCTTCAGGCCGCAATGGATGGTTTCGAGGTCACCCTTCTGGAAGACGAAGTCGCCAGCGCCGACATCTTTATCACCACCACTGGCAACAAGGACGTGATCCGCATCGAGCATATGCGCGAGATGAAGAACATGGCCATCGTTGGCAACATCGGCCACTTTGATAACGAAATTCAGGTTGCCGCGCTGAAAAACCACAAGTGGACCAACATCAAAGAACAGGTGGATATGATCGAGATGCCCTCGGGCAACAAGATCATCCTGCTGTCCGAAGGCCGTCTGCTGAACCTCGGCAATGCCACCGGCCACCCGTCGTTCGTGATGTCGGCGTCGTTTACCAATCAAGTGCTCGCGCAGATCGAGCTTTGGACCAAGGGCGCGGAATACGCCCCCGGCGTCTATATCCTGCCTAAACATCTGGATGAAAAAGTCGCCCGTCTGCATCTTGCGCGGATCGGCGCCAAGCTGACGACACTGAAAAAGGATCAGGCCGATTACATTGGCGTGACCATCGAAGGGCCGTTCAAGCCCGAACATTACCGTTACTGATCAGGTTAATGGCTGCTGTCCGATCGGCGGATGGCAGCCATTCTGAGAAACCTTTCCCATCTTTCCCCCCGATTTTTCTTTACCCGCGTTCCTCCTTGCCTTTACGCTTGGACCGTGCCGCACGTGGTGGTGGTGTATTGGAGACCATGCGGTCTGTAACTGACAGGAATTTAGAGATGAGCAAACGTGACGAATTGATCGCGAAATACGCGGACGATCTGCAAAACAAATGCAAGATGACACCGGACATGGATCTGTTGACCAAGGTCACTATTGGCTGTGGTCCGTCGATCTATAATGCTGACGCGTCGACCGTTGCCGGAAGCCAGCCAAGCGAACTTGAAACCGTCAAGAACAACTTCCTCATCAAGAAACTGGGCCTCAAGGATGGTCCGGAACTGATGGCGGCAATCGACTCGGTTATCGAGGTTTATGGCAAGTCCGAGCGCAACAAATATCGCGCGGTGATCTACTATATGCTGACCAAGCATTTCGGCAAAGAGTCGGTCTATAACTAAGACCTGATTGCCAGACCAAATGATACGCCCGCCCCACTGGCGGGCGTTTTCATGTAAAGGTGTCGCCCCAATCGGCTTTTTTGGCCCGCTTGAATATCTGGCCTTCACGCTTGGGGACGATGCGTGTTTCAATGCCTTCCGGCCCGCATAACCGCAGCCCGACCCCTGCTTTGGTCTGTGTCACAGGTGACAGGATCCTTTGGCCGGAATGCGCGACTGCCGATCGCGTCGCGATCAGGTAGGAAAACCTTTCGTCTTCGTAGGGCACCGATGCCCCCTTAACCTGCATGTGTAGCCGCGATCTAGGCAGTCGGACAGAAAAATGGCACCAGTCTGTGCCACTGATCGGACAGGCGGCCTGATGCAGGCAGGGGGCCGCGATCGTTGCATTTTCTGCGATCAAGGCCTGTCGCGCTGCCAAGATCCGCTGGTAACCTGCGGGCGTGCCGGGTTCGACGATGACCAGAACTTGATCTGCCCGGTTCCAAAGATGCCGCGCCATTTGGCCCGCACGATCCACAGGGATTTCGGCCAACGCATAGGCCGCAATTACCAAATCACCTTTGGGTAGGTCTGCATCCATGCCTTTGTGGTGACCTCGTGCACTGCGAAGGCCATCATGGGTCGCCTGTCTGGCCAGGTCTAATGCAAGGTCCAGAAACAGCGGATTGTTGTCGACAAAATCGACGCCTTGGATGCTGTCGAATAGTTCCGTCGCTGCCCAGCTGGCGGTTCCCGGTCCCGCCCCCACATCGACAACGCTGCTGGGTTCAAAGTCAGGGATGTGTTCCCTTGCTTCGATCAGAACCCGCGTGACTGCCGCAAAGGTTGCTGGCAAACGCACCGCCAGATAGGCGCCAAAGTCCATCGTTTCGGTGGATCTGCCGCCCTTGCGGTAGGTTGCGGTCAGGTCAGCGGCCCCTTTTTGCAGTTGGGCACCCTGACCCGTCAGGTCACTGGTCGCGGCCCGCCGCAGTTCCTTAGGAAGTTCGTAAATGGACATAGGCCAGATGCCGCCCGATTTGATTAGAATGGTTCGGGCTTAGTATTTGCGGAATCGGGAACGGATCGTCTAGGTCTAGTTCAACGGCCAGGACGGCCCGAACCAGTTTCAGACGCGTGTGGTGCAAAGGGAGCACGCGGGGTGAGAAGGGGTTCGGTTGTGGTGGCCGAACCCCTTCAATTTTTAGAATGCAGTCAGGATCGCGCCGATGATGGCGCAGCCAAAGGTCGCATATCCCCCATCAATCAGTGTGAGCTTGAACGGACGCATCCCGTAGGCGTTGTTGATCATTGTCCATGGGGCGATAAAGAAAAGGCCGATGCCCAAACCCGACACAAAGCCGGATCCGATGGTCGCAATACCGGCCATTTGGAAAATGTGCCGCATCATGCCCGCAACCAAAATCATGCAGATACCTGACATTACAAAAGGCATAGGGCTCCCACCGCCTTTGGGCCGACCGTTTTCGTCGCACTCAATTCCCGCCGCAGCCATCCAGGGCTTTGACAGGATCATGTACCAAGCGGCACCGAAAAAGAATGATGCCGCTGCCGCGACAAGAACGTTTAGAATTTCCATTAAAGTCCCTCCCATAATCGACCGCTTTGCGGGTCTATGGGCCCAAGAATAGCATGACATTAGGCGCCGAGAAGTAACTTTGTCAGGGCAATCCTTTTCGCGTATCAGACAGCTATTCCGCCCATTTCACATATCACGGCCCATTCGTCAGGCGTCACCGGTTGGATCGAAAGTCGCGAATTCTTGACCAGAACCATGTCAGACAGTCCCGGGTTCGCCTTGATTTCGTCCAGGGATACCGGTCGGGCCAGTGGTCGCAGGGCGCGGATATCGACGCATTCCCAACGCGGATCGTCGGTGGTGCTGTCGGGGTGGGCCAGCGCGCAGACCTCGACGATCCCGACGATTTCGAGCCCCTGTCGCGAATGATAGAAAAAGCCCTGGTCGCCGATTTGCATGGCGCGCATGTTGTTGCGCGCCTGATAATTGCGAACGCCGTGCCATTCCTCACCGATCGCACCCTTTGCGACCTGATGGTCCCATCCCCAAGTGTCAGGTTCGGATTTGAACAGCCAGAACGCCATTACCCGATGACCTTTTTCCATTCTTCGATGCGGACTTTGGAAAACAGGCCCGCTTTGTTGTAGGGGTCGTTTTCCGCCCATGCCTCGGCTGCAGCGCGGTCTGCGACGTCAAGAACGATCAGACTCCCGTGCATTGCGCCTTCGGCGCTGATGAATGGCCCAGCCATTTCGACAACCCCGGTATCGCGGATATAGGCCAGATGGGCATCGCGCGTATCGAGCCGGATCTGGAGCGCACCGTCTTTGTCTTTGGTCATGATGGCAAAACGCATTTATTCCTCCTTGAGTGGGCGGGACAGCAGGTTCTGCATTGCTTCTGCCACGCTGATTTTTTCGGCTACAAGGGCCGCAACGACCTTGGTAATCGGCAGATCCATTTTATGAACTTCGGCCAATTTAGACACTGCTTTGGCTGTTGCGACACCCTCAACTGTGATCGACGCGTCAAACGGGTTTCCCTGACCCAATGCCAGCCCGAATTGATAGTTCCGCGATTGAGTCGATGTGCAGGTCAAAACCAAGTCACCGAACCCTGAAAGCCCCGCCAAGGTTTCCGCGCGCCCCCCAAGATGGAGCGCCAATCGCTGCATTTCGGCCATGCCGCGCGTGATCAACGCGGCCCTTGCGCTGTCGCCCAATCCGGCCCCGGCGCAGGCCCCCGCGGCAATCGCCATCACATTCTTAAGCGCCCCGCCCAATTCAGCCCCGATCGTGTCTGTCGTCCGATAAAGCCGTAGCGCAGAAGTAGACAACAAAGATTGCAGGGCCGCGCCGACCGATTCATCTGCACAGGCCAGCGTAAGCGCTGTTGGCAGTCCGCGCGCGATATCGGCGGCAAAACTTGGCCCCGTAAGGATCGCAGCGCGCGCATCCGGCAGCACCCTTTGGATAGTTCCAACGGGGCCGGTCATGGTTTCAAGATCGATGCCTTTGCAGGCCGCGACAAGGATCTTGTGATTCAACAGAGCTTTGTGCGCCTGAAGAAATCCGGAAAGCTTCTGCGCGGGAATTGCCAAGAGGATGACGTCCCTAGAAAGTGCCGCATCAATATCCGCGATCGGATGGATCGGTTCGGGCAAGGCGACCCCCGGAAGGCGCACATTTTGGCGCGTTTCTTGCATAGTGGCGATCTGGTCAGGATCGCGGGCCCAAAGTCGGATTTCGGCCAGTCCTTCGGACATCGCGACACCCAGTGCCGTTCCAAACGCACCAGCCCCGATGATCGATAAAGTCATGCCTTGGCCCCCTTTTTACCCGAACCCAATAGCGCGGGCGCGCGGTCGTCAAGTGGCCAACGTGGCCGAGCGGTAAGTGACATGTCATCAATCTGCCCGCTGTCCAGCCGCATCAGGCCAGCGTAGGCGATCATGGCCGCATTATCAGTGCAAAGCGACAGCGGCGGCGCGACGAACTCGACATTCCGAGCGCGGCACAAATCGTTCAGTGCCTGCCGGATCGGACCATTCGCCGCCACCCCGCCCGCTACGGCAAAGACAGGTTTTTCGGGTGTCAACGACAGGTAAATCTCCAAGGCGCGTCGGCTCTTTTCCGACAGGATAGCCGTGACAGCTGCCTGAAACCCCGCGGCAAGATCGGACTGATCCTGCCGCGTCAGCCCGCCCTTATCCGCAATCACGGCGTCGCGAGCCCGCAAAAGGGCGGTCTTTAGTCCGGAAAAGCTCATGTCGCACCCGGGTCTATCCAGCAAAGGGCGCGGCATCGGGTGCCGTTTCGCGTCACCGGTCTGGGCCGCCTTTTCGACATGCGGGCCGCCGGGCTGGGCAAGTCCCAACAATCGCGCGGTTTTGTCAAAAGCTTCGCCCGGCGCATCGTCGATAGTGCCACCGACACGTTCGAAACGATCATGCGCATGGGCGATCAGAAACTGGCAATGGCCGCCCGATACCAGCAGCATCAGATAGGGAAATGCTACCCCGTCTGTCAGCTGCGGGGTGAGCGCATGGCCTGCCAGATGGTTGACACCGATCAAGGGCAGATTGGCCGCTGTAGCAATCCCCTTGGCGCACATAACACCCGATAAAACCCCGCCGATCAGGCCGGGCCCCGCTGTCACCGCCACCGCGTCGATCTGAGTTAGGGAAACCTGCGCTTGTGACAGCGCCTCTTCGACACAGATGTCTACCTTTTCCGCATGCGCGCGCGCCGCGATTTCGGGAACCACGCCGCCGAAAGCCGAATGCAGAGCAGTCTGGCCATAGACGACCGAACTGAGCACCTGCGCACTGCCGTCCTTTAGGCGCACCACAGCCGCCGCGGTATCATCACAGCTGGATTCGATGCCAAGGACAGTTCTTTCAGGTGTCATTCGGGTTCCGGTTGCGAAGGGCTATAAGGCAGGTAACATTGGCTATCTGTCGGGACAATGGTTCTGAAAGATCGAAAGGCACGAAACATTGGCGCCAGTTCTTATCATCACGCGACCGGAACAAGGCGCCAAACGGTTCTTGGACCAGGTGAGTGCGGCGCTGGGCCATAGCCCCGAAACGGTCCTTTCACCGCTTTTGCAGATTGTCGGGATGCCCTTTGTGGTCCCGCCTGCCGTTGGCACTGCCATTTTCACATCGGAAAACGGGGTTGTGCAGGCGATGCAGGGCGGCGTGCCCGTGAACCTGACAGCCTACTGTGTCGGTAACCAGACCGCGGCCACTGCCCGGCAATTTGGCATAGACGTCTTGGGTGTGGCGCAGGATGCCGATGCCCTTGTCGATCAGCTGGTCGCGGCACAGCCAACCGGGCCATTGACGCACTTCAGAGGTCAACACGTTGCTGGTGATCTGTTCGGCAAATTAGGCGCGGCGGGCCATCAGGTTTGTAATGTGATCTGCTACGATCAACGCTCGGTCCCGCTGTCACAGTCTGCGGTTTCGAACTTGCACGGGGAAAAACCCGTAGTCCTCCCCCTGTTTTCGCCTCGCAGCGCGACCATATTGAAACAACAAGTGGTCCCCACTGCCCCAGTCTGGGTCATCGCGATGAGCGGTGCTGTGGCATCTGCCGCAGGTGGGCTGTGCACCGCGGGGTGCGATATTGCTGCTAAGCCGGATTTGGGCGCAATGGTTGCGGCGACCTGTCGCCGCCTACAAGCGCTGGAAAACGGCAGACTTGCTTGAGGGTCGGGAACGGTCCGCATAGGCTGAAGGTACGATCAAAGGGCGAGAGGATTCGACAATTGGCAAGAAAAACCTCCAAATCCGGAACGACCAGCACTGATCCGGTCGCCGAGGAACCTGTCGTCACAGCCGAAGTGATCGAAGATGCCGAGGTGATTTCCGAACCGATCGAAGAATCTGTTCCGGAACAAGCGCAAGAAGCAGTTCCCGACGAACCGACGCCGCCCCAAGACACTGTGCAAGAGCCACAGCAGGAACCAAAAAGGGCGAATAGCTTTGTTCCTTTGGTTCTGGGTGGCGTAGTGGCGGCCGGTCTAGGTTATGGGGCGGCCTATCTGACATTTCCGAAAGATGACGGAAGCACAGCAGCGGCCCTGACCCAGCAAGCCCAAGAAATCGCCGAATTGAAGCAAGCCATCGATGACCTCACGGCCCAACCCGATGGGACGGCCGAACTTGATGCGTTAGGCGCGACGTTGACCGGTCGTCTGGATGCGCTGAAACGTGAACAGGGCATGGCGATCAGCGTTCTAGAAAACCGGATGAATGCATTGGAGCGTGCGCCAGCGGCTGACGGGTCATTGCCGCAAACCGCAATTGACGCCTTTCAGGCCGATATCGCAGCCCTTCGCGAAGAGGTCGCCGCCCAGCAGAGCCGGATCGAGGACAGCGCCGCGACTGCTGCCGCGCAGATCGAACAAACCCGCGCGACCGCCGAGGCGCTGGAGCAGAGCGCCGTTCAGTCAACTAAGGCTGCAACGGTTCGTGTTGCCTTGGCGCGCATTCAGGCAGCACTGGAAAGTGGTGCACCCTATGACCTCGACCTTCCGGAATTGCAGTCGGCGATCGGGCAATCGTTGGATCCTGCCTTGACGGGTCCGGCGGCGGATGGTGTGCCGACCCTTGCTGCATTGCAAAAGGAATACCCCAAATCGGCACGCGCTGCATTAGCGACGGCGCGCCGCGAAGGCGTATCGGGCGAGGATCCGGGGACCTTTGGCGGGTTTGTGCGTAACTTGCTAAGTGTCCGTTCGGTCGAACCACGCGAAGGCACATCGGTTGACGCTATCCTGTCACGGGCCGAAGCGGCACTTTCACAAGGCCGCCTAACAGATACGCTGGCCGAAATCGAAAGCCTTCCCGAGGTAGTGCGCAGTGAGTTCACGGGCTGGACCGCGTTGGCGCAGACTCGCGTGAATGCCCTGTCAGCGGCAGAAACCCTTTTACAGTCAGTGACAGATAAGTGAGGCAATGATGATTTGGTCGCTTCTTAAGATCCTTGCCTTTATCGCGGCCGTTACTGGCCTGACCTATTGCGCCGTTCAGTTGTCGGAAATGTCCGGCGGCGCGATTGTAACCCTTGGCGGGCAAGAGATCACGCTGTCGCCTCTCAAACTGGCCTTTGTGGCCATTGCGATTGTCGTTGGCGTTTGGGTCCTGTTGAAACTGCTGGGCCTTCTGGTTGCGGTTCTGAAATTCTTGTCGGGCGATGAAACAGCGGTATCCCGTTATTTCACCCGTAACCGCGAACGCAAAGGATACGAGGCCCTGTCAGATGGGCTCATGGCTTTGGCGTCGGGCGAAGGGCATCTTGCCCTGGCCAAGGCGAACAAGGCGGAACGCTATCTTGATCGGCCCGACCTGACCACAATCCTCACTGCGCAAGCCGCCGAAATGGCCGGCGACCGCAAGAAAGCCGAAGAAGCCTATAAGCGGCTTCTTGAGGAGGACAGGACCCGTTTTGTGGGCATTCGTGGCATCATGAAACAGAAACTCGCAGATGGTCAGACCGACGTTGCGCTGAAGCTCGCAGTTAAGGCGTTCGAGCTCAAACCGCGTCACCAAGACACCCAGGACCTGTTGTTGCAGTTGCAGGCCGAAAAGGGTGATTGGAAGGGCGCGCGCACGACCTTGAACGCCAAGTTGCGCGCCGGATATCTGCCGCGTGATGTACATCGCCGCCGCGATGCAGTTCTTGCCCTGTCCGAAGCCAAGGGCGTTCTGGAAGAAGGCGCAACAGTCGAAGCCCGCGAAGCTGCCATTGCGGCCAACAAACAATCCCCCGATCTAATCCCGGCCGCGGTCATGGCGGCGCGCGCTTATATCGAAAAAGGTGATCTGCGCAGCGCATCTCGTGTGGTCAGCAAAGCATGGGGCGCGCAGCCGCACCCCGAACTTGCCGCGACCTTTGCCGAAATCGCGCCGGATGAAACGCCTGCTGAGCGGTTAAAGCGGTTTCGCAACTTGACCAAACTCGCGCCAGATCATGCCGAAAGCAAAATGCTGCTGGCCGAACTGAATATCGCAGCCGAAGACTTTCCCGAGGCGCGGCGTGCGTTGGGTGATTTGGCTGAAACCGATCCGACCGCGCGTGTTATGACGCTTATGGCGGCGATTGAACGCGGCAGTGGCGCAAGTGAACAGGTTGTGCGCGGCTGGCTTACCCGCGCAGTATCCGCGCCGCGAGGTCCGCAATGGGTTTGTGATAAATGCCAGAGCATCCATCCGGTCTGGGAGCCCGTCTGCCAGAATTGCAGTTCCTTTGACACATTGTCATGGCGGCGCCCGACGCAAAATGACACGCAGTCCACCAATGGTTCAGAACTATTGCCGTTGCTGGTCGGTGCGCCAGACGACCCTGACCAAGAGACGGATGGTCTGCTTGATCAAGAAGTGGAAAAATAGGTCTTTCGCGACCCACACCACAATGGTAAGAGCCGCGTCATTATCGGCACCACCGGCTGGTTTCGATAAGAGAAGAATGCCGCTGTAGCTCAGCTGGTAGAGCACGTCATTCGTAATGATGGGGTCGGGGGTTCGAGTCCCTTCAGCGGCACCATTCTTCTCAGGAAACCTCTGAAATACTAGGCACTTAGTCGTTTTTCAGAGCATTTGGTCCCCCTTTTAGCCCCCCTAAAGGTCGTCAATGAGGCTCTGAAACAAGGGGTCTTTGCCAAATCGGGCCATCGCCGCCGCAATCGCTATCTGAACGCTTTTGTCATGTTGTCGGCGAAGTCTCTGGTATGTCCGCCAATGCATCCCCTTTGGCTTTGTCGATTCCGGTCCGCTCAAGATGCCATGAGTCCAGCCCAGCCTTGCGCGTATTCGGCCTGCCTTTCGAGTGGCCCGGTCCGTAAGGTTCTCACGCTGGCTGGGATAGGCAAGGCGCTGGCAATGCCGACAGGCAAAGAAAGAGCCGCCATAGAGCAAGGCGACACGCCGCCCGCATCCGTGCGCTGGGCAAATGAACCAAGGGCGCTGTCCGCCCAGATTGCAGGCTGTGTAGGCTATATGGACGGGGTAGGAATGGCGGGTAGTGCTGCCATCCCTAGCGCGGACCTGATAGCCTAGCGTGACGCGACTTCTGTCAAATTCCGCACCGATAGAAGCGATGGGTTGGCCCCTACGTTTCCAAATCCAATCAAACGTGCAGGGTTGGCCAAGAAAGCCCTTCTTTGCCCAGCGTCGGACATCGATACAAAGCATGTCGTCAATCGTAAGCGCCGCGCCAATGTAAAAATGCCGTCCGCTGCCTAGTCCGCCCATGCATTCACCTCGCAGATTTTGCCGAAATCAATTGGCAGGTTCTATCTGCACTCGATTAGGCCCGTAAAGCTTGCCGCCTGTTCGGCGAGCGTTTCAGGGGGCAGGGGGTCATCGGATAGACCCAACCTTGCATCAACGCCGTTCTGGAAAAGGAATAGCTTTGCTAGTTCACCACGAATGGCAAAGTTTATGTTTTGCGGTATGTCGCCTGTCTCGTCCGCGACAGTTTGGGCGTCCAGCTTGGAAACCACGACACCGACCACATCGCCATCCGACCCCAAGACGGGTCCGCCCGAATTTCCGGGTTGAACAGGGGCAGTAATTTGCATGCCGCCGATATCGCCACCGTAGCCAAGCATCGAAGAAACCGCTCCACGGGTCACGTTCAGCCCTGACAAGTAGTTGGTGAGGGGATAGCCGACTACGGTTACATCCGAGTTAAGTTTTGCAGGGCTGGGTGCAAAAGAAGCAACGGCAGTTCCTTGCCAGTCTGTTGCTTGTATCAGAGCCAAGTCAAAATCAGGTGACGTTGCCGAAACGGTCGCAGGCACCCCATTGAACGTAATTGTCATGCACCTTTCGACTACATGGGCATTCGTCAGGACTTTCCCACCTTCGCTAACCACAAAGCCCGTTCCCGTCTTTGCTGTCGTGCCGGGCGATTGGGATACGGGCGGGGCGGGTTGCGGGGATAGCGGCACTTGGTCGCCATTCTCAACAAAAGCGACCGCTTTCAAGATGACGGCCTCAAGTTTCCCGTTTGGGGAAATAGAGATTGGGGCAGCTCGCCCTACCGTTATGCTTGCAGCAACGGCGTTCAGTATTGGAACGTCGCCCGGATTGGCGGAAAGCATGACCGTGCGCCATGTCCCATTGATGTAGTTCGACCGGGCATAAAGAATCCCACCATCGCCTTGTGTCGCACTGGTGATTGCAAAATTGGGGCGTCGCAAGGTGTATAGTTCCGCGTTTCCCGCATGAGTGCTTGCCGTAAACTCGTGCACACGGCGCACTGTTTCCAGTGAGTGAATCCCGGTCGAAATGCCGAGGCTGCTATTGGTATGCCGCCAATTCACAAAGTAATCCGTGGACGCCTCGTTCCTTACTGCTGACCAAGGATAGAGGAGTGACATATCCAAGCCGTCCAAATAGCGAATGGCCCAGCCGTCTTGTTCAACTGTCTGCAAGAAATCAAAGGCCAAGACGGCCATCTGCCAATCCTCTGCCCCAGCGCCAAACTCTCGGGCGGCATATCTTTCAAAGGCACGCTGACTAATCTGGCCCCAAGCACCGTCCAGAAGTCCGTTGTAGTCGCCGGAAAAAGCGAGGGCAGTTTGCAGGAACCGTTTGTCGGCTTGGGTCAAGTCACGGGCGTCGAATTCATAGAAGAGCGCATCGAAATCTTGTGCATTAGACGAAACCGGAACCAGTAGCCCGACCGTCAAAATCGCAATAGCAATTATTCGTAACATGACGCCCCCCAATGCTTGCAAAGATGGTGACACAAGCTAACCCGCGCTTCAAACAAAAGGGTGCTGCCTATGGCTAGATGTATATGTGTCCCAGTTTTTGGGGGGCGTTGGGTGCTGATTTGCCCTTACCCCGTCCCAGTTCTTGGGACGTAGACTTGACTATCCGGTTCGAATTGTCGGTTGCTGTCACGGATTTTGGGACGGGCTGTCCCAGTATTTTTGCGGGGATGCTGAATTTTGCGCCATGACATAAAGTCCTTTGTGGGCGACTTGCTGCCTTTGGTTGGCAGTTCGGTCAATGCCCACATTGACGCCTGACCGATGCCGGAGGGCCCAAGGTGAGGCGCTTGTGTAAGGCGAATGAACCCCTTGTCCTCAAGTTCCCGGAACCAAGGGCCGACAGTGTTGCGCGATACATTTAGGGCTGTAGCCGCATCCCTGTGGCTCATGAAAATAGCGCCGTTGTTGCCGCCGTTGTATCGTCGTTTCAGTTCGACGTAGAGCGCCCTCGGGCTTGGCTTGAGGCTTTGCCATGCCTCGCTTGCCTGTAGCCATTCGGGAAGCTGGACGTGACGCCCAGCCCCCCCTCTTTTGTGTTGCTTATAGGGTTTAGCCATCAGTTGGGTCGCCCCCTGTTCAGATCGGTGAAGGCCCGAGCAATTGGCTCGGGGCAGCGAAGCCGGGTGTCGGCAAGAATGCGACGGTAATGCACACGATTGATGGGTGAAAAGAGCTCTCCGTCGTTTGCAAAGAGACGGGAAGGCTTCTTTTGGTCGACAAATTTCCCGTCGATCACCATCAGCGCCGCGCATCCAATGTCCGGAATGTCTATTCCGAGGAACTGAACCGCAAGGCCAGTGGACAGGTGCAGACAAAATTCTTAACTCGTATGCGAATGGGGTCAGGTTAGCGCACAGCTTTGTGCCCAAATTACACCCAATTGGGTGTAATGTTCTGATTAGATTAGGGGATTTTGGGGTGGGGCGGATCGTAGTAGCAATTGAATCCGCCCCGGGAGGCACAGCCAAGTGGTTTGGGGACACGGCTGCTGTGTCTGCCAATACACACTATAGTAGTATCGGATCGTGAGCATTATCCTCAAATGAGGGCATTTTCGTTTTTATTCTTTGGTGTGCAAGAATCGAAGTTCCCTGACACGACTGGCATCAACCAAGCCGAGTATTTTGCGCTTTATGTTGGGGTGGATTCTTTCTAATGTGCAACAAATTGTAGCCCCCGATTTGCAGGAGATTGGACCGTGTATCTGAATCTTGAAAAGTTCACAAAGACCCCGCTCAACACTGACCCTTTCGAGTTCATGACAATCGAGGGGTTCGTCAAGAAAGACGGCCTCGACGCGGCTCGATCACACTACCCAGAGGTGCCCGGGCCCGGATCGCATCCGTCCGGCGTTTTAAAGATCGAAGGTGCTTTCAAAGAACTGATCGACGAACTGCATGGGGACGAGTTCCGCAAAGCTGTCGAAAAGAAGTTTGATATCGACCTCAAGGACCGCCCGACCATGTATACTGTCCGCGGCTTTTGTCGGCAGCGCGACGGTCAGATTCACACCGATTCCAAGACCAAAATCATTACGGTTCTGGTCTATATGAACGAAGACAATTGGCCGACAGACGGTGGGCGGCTCAGAATCCTTCGGAGCGGGACTGACCTTGAGGATTACGTCGCAGAGGTCGAACCCAAAGGTGGCACCCTGATCATCTTCCGGCGGTCGGACAATTCCTGGCACGGTCACCACCCCTATGAGGGCAAACGCCGCGCGATCCAGCTGAACTGGGTTCTGGACCAGTCGGTAGTAGAGCGCGAACAGGGCCGCCATGGCTTTTCTTCAAAGATCAAAAAGCTGTTCAGATTGTCCTGACAGCGCCGGCCTGTTTCGGGCGACATGACATAAAGAACGCTCGCTAGATGGTTTTCGCCTCCAATATTTTCATCGTGTGCATGGCAATTGTCCTGCCGATTTACGTGTTGTTGGTCGGGAGGTTTGGTTTCAGCGGTCGTGTGCTGCTGATCTTTCTGTCTTTAGCGTTCTATGCCTATTGGACCCCGATCTATCTGGTTATTCTGCTGGGGTCGATTGTTGCGAATTTTGCTGTCGCGCAAAGCCTCCTTCGAGACCAGGACGATAGGTCACGCCGGTTCAAACTATGGTTTGCAGTAATCGGGAACCTTGGGTTGCTAGGTTACTTCAAGTATTTCAATTTTTTTGCTGCGAACATTGCGGATCTATTAGGTTTGGATTTCAGCACCGTGAGCATTGCTCTGCCGCTCGGGATCTCGTTCTTTACGTTTCAGCAAGTCTCGTTCATCGCAGATGTCCACCAGCGAAGACTGCAGAACGTCGACTTTCTCGACTATACGCTGTTCATCGCATTTTTCCCGCAACTGATCGCAGGACCGATCGTTTCTCAGGCAGAGCTTCTTCCGCAATTGAAGCGCAAGAAAAACTGGAACATCAGGGCCGATCAATTCGCGCTGGGATTCTTTCTATTTTCAGTTGGGTTATTCAAGAAATCCTTTCTGATCGACCCTTATACAGCATTCGTTGACGTTGTTTTCGATGACGCCAAGCATGGTGTGGCCATTGGATTTATCGACGGCTGGACCGCAGCGATCGGCTATTCTTTCCAGATATATTTCGACTTTTCGGGCTATTCGGACATGGCGATCGGCTTAGCGCTCTTGTTTGGATTGAGACTCCCGATCAACTTTTTCTCGCCATACAAAGCCGCGTCGATTCGCGATTTTTGGCGTCGCTGGCACATCACGCTTTCTCGTATGTTGCAGCGATTTCTGTACATCCCTTTTGGAGGGAGCAGGAACGGCAAGACGCGCACGGTCATAGCGTTGATCGGCACAATGACAATTGGCGGCTTGTGGCATGGGGCAGGATGGCAGTTTGTGATCTGGGGGCTGCTGCACGGTATTATGTTGTCTGTCTGTCATCTTTGGGCTGGTTTCTATCGACCGCGCATTTTTCTGAATCAACTGGTTCAAACCAGAATTTGGTACATGTCCATGGTTGTTGTGACCTTTGCAGCACTAGCGATCACATGGGTCTTTTTCCGTGCCGAGGACGTTCCTTCGGCTTTGTCTGTCGTGCAAGGAATGTTGGGCATGAATGGGTTGGGTGACACAAATTACCTGACGCGCGGCATAGCACCGGCATTTCCGATCTATTTCTTCATCGTCTGGGCAATGCCGAATTCGATCCAAATCACACGCAGGTTTCCGGTCGCCATCAAACCCGATACCTTCAAAACTGAACTATCGTTGAGCCGAAGCCGCTGGAAATTGCAGTTTCGTCCGAACATCGTTTGGGCAATCGTGTCGGCTGCCACTTTCTTTGCAGGCTGGTTTTCGTTGTCGAGCTTAAGCCCCTTCATTTATTTCCAATTCTAGGATGGCCATGGGACTGGTTGCACAATCCAGAAAAGCTAGTCGGCGCTTTGTTCGGGTGCTCATCCTTTGCATCGTTTCAATACTTTTTGCGGTGGTCCTCCTCAACAATGCTATTTTCCAACTGATCAAGTCGCCAGATCAAATCCGAACCGCAGAAATGATCCCGGGTTGGGGACGCATCTACAAACCACTGCTTTATGATGCAGCCCAACCTGACTTGGTATCATTTGGTTACAGCTGGGTGCGCGATCTGTTTGATCCCGAAATAGCCGAACCGCTGATTGGCAAGACGTTTTTTAACTTTGGGGTTTCGGGCGGGACGTCGTACGAAAGCTATCGTTTCATGCAAGGCGCATTGGCCTATCACGTCCCAGAGGCGGCATTTTTGGATGTTAGGGCATTCTATGACGTGCCGCGCGCCCGTCTAACTGAACACCAGTTCGACGATAGCATCTTACGCGTCAATCGAGATGGATCACCCAATACCACAGTAGCTTTGTCACGTTGGTTCAAGATGAGCACGGCAGGAGCGGTTCTTGGATCGAATATTCGGTTTTTGCGAACCAATTTGGCGCTTCGAGCGGGATCAACGCGTCAAGACGTTCTTGAACCCTACCAGCACCGCGACTGGTCCATTATGCCAGACAAAATCGCGGATTATCGTCGACAATTGATGGAACCGAGCGCGGAATCCTTTGATGGGGATATTCCAACGTTTTCAGACTTGGCGGCATCGGTCAAACTGCTGTGCGGTGCTGGTGTGACTGTCCATCTTTATGATGGACCCTACCCCTGCGCGGAGCCGACAGAAATTGCGCTTTCTCGATTTGTGTTGCTGAAGGGTCTACAGGCCCAGTGCGCGTCCGATATGACATTCCATGCCTTTGGCTATCCCAATGCCGTCACGATGGAAGGGCTGCAAGAAGGTGTGGGTGAGAGTATCTTTTTTCGCCCTGATGGGCACCCTCGCCCGACCATTGGGCAACTAATTCTAACACGGATTCTCGGTTTAGAAGGGCGCGACTTGGCGCCAACATTACCACGGGACTTTGGGGTCGATCTATTGGCAATCCCGGAATCCGAGGCCCGCACATGGATTGCCGAAAAAGACGGTCGCTGCCGCGGAAAATGGTCTGGCCAGACGATGGAGCAAATCCTAGCTGAACTAGCCACAAACTACGCCAGTTGGGCGGACATCGCGCCTGAATAACGGAACATCGTTATCGCCTGCTCTCGATCAAATGGGCGTTCAGCATTTGCACGATGGTCCCGGTCGCGGATTGTTCGGCTTGGATTGTCTGGGTCGCCCTCATTGCCATGTCAGCGCCTTGGTCGGTTGCAAGCAGGTTCTGAACGGCTTGAGCTATTTGAGTGTGATCGTTGACGGTTATGCATCCGCCTGTAGATCCAAGCCGTTGATAGATGTCCGCAAAGTTGAATACATTCGGGCCAGTCAAGATTGCGCTGCCTAATGCGATTGGTTCGTAAGGGTTGTGGCCGCCGATCTTTTCCAGCGAACCGCCCACGAACGATACTTTGGCCAAACGATACCAAAGGCCAAGTTCAGCCATCGTATCGGCGACAAAGACATCAGTTTCAGTCGACGGATACTTTTCGATGGTTCGCCTGGCCGTGTTGAAACCCGCGTTATGTGCAAGGTCGCGGATAGACTCTCCGCGGTCTGGGTGGCGCGGGGCGATAATCAATACGGGCTTGATGGCTGGATCCGCTGACAGCGTCTTTTGCGCCTTCAGGATCACCGCATCTTCGCCAATGTGTGTCGAGGCGGCCAGCCAGACGGGGCGGTCGCTGAAAATGGATTGAAACCTGGAAAGTTCTTCGCGATCAAAGTCGAGCGTATCAGCCCCGTCCTTGGTTGACCCAGTCAGAACCGCCCGATCTTCGGTGACGCCGATCTCTGCCATCAGTGCACGGGTTCCAATGTCTTGCACGGCGATCCGGTGAAACATGTTCAGCAGCCGCGCAACAACAGTTTGCCAGCTGCGCCATTTGACCTTTGTCCGGTCAGAAACACGGGCATTGATCAGATACATCGAAATGCCCATTCCGGCTGTTTCCGTCATCAGACGGGGCCAAAGTTCGCTTTCGGTCCAGACCGCGATATCGGGGCGCCATTTGCGCAGGAACCGGCGCGTCGACGATCGGGTGTCGATTGGCTGGAACTGGTGAAACGCCCGTTCTGGAAGAGTCTGAGCCAGAATCTTGGCCGAGGTGAGCGTGTTTGTGGTCACAAGAACATGCAAATCGGGGTTCAGCGACAAAAGCTGCTTAATCACCGTGATCAATGCCAGAGATTCGCCAACCGATGCCGCATGGAACCAGATCAACGGACCGTCGGGACGAGTGGTGCCTGATACCCCGAACCGTTCCGAAACCCTCTGCCGGTCCTCTTTGCCTTTGAAAACGCGCACCAACAAAAACAGCCCGAACAGCGGGCCGTTAATGGCAGAGAACATAAGATAAAGACGCAATATCAGAGGCAATTCTCAGGTCTTTGTATTGGAAAGGGGCTTTGTCGATGGTTGGGCTTGAGTCCATTTTGCCTTTGGGTGTCTTGCATTAAATCCCCGTTATCGCAACATATCTTGCCGTTCAGGGCCAAGAGAGCTGCACATATGTCGGGCTGGACGAGGTCCTGTAACACATGGCAGGTTGCAGCAATGATCAGCAATGCCCTTACACTCAAACAACTTGAAGCCCTGATTTGGGTTGCTGACTTGGGAAGCTTCCGCAAGGCGGCGCAGCATCTGAACACAACGCAGCCAAATATCTCTTCGCGGATCGGGGCTTTGGAAAAGGCGTTCGGTATCACGCTGATGCACCGCGATGCGGGATCGGTTCGGCTCACGGCGAAAGGGGCCGAATTCCTGCAACAGGCCCGTCGGGTCGTGGCCGAGGCTGACATGCTTTTGGCCATCGCGGGGCGGCAGGACATGGTGAATGACCGCCTTCGTCTGGGCGTCACTGAATTGGTCGCCTATACTTGGTTGCGCGATTTCGTTCGCGCGATGAATGACCGCTTTCCCAATGTAGCTGTCGAATTGACCATCGATTTTTCGCGGAACCTCGACAAACAGCTTGCTGCGAATGAACTGGACCTTGCCCTGCAAACCGCGCCATTTGGAACGCAGGTCAGCGGGTCGATTCCGTTGGGAACCTATGATTTCTATTGGGTCGCCGCGCCTGAAATTGCGGCCGTTCTGCCGCGACACCCGACCGATGCCGACCTTGCCGGTCAGGTGATCCTCGCGCATGCAAGGCACACCCACGCCTATGCAGAAATCTCTGACCGGTTTGCGGGTTTGGCGCCGCGCATTGTTCCGTCGAATTCGCTGTTGGCGAGCCTGCATATGGCCGTAGACGGAATGGGGATCGCGCCAGTGCCAGCGGCGATGGTGGGTGCTTATCTTGAAAACAACAGCCTAGTCGTTCTGGAAGCGAACTGGTGCCCAAGCCCCCTGCGGCTTGCCGCGCGGTATCACAAGGAAAAGGCACAGGCCTTTGTAAAGACAGCGGCGCAGATTTCGGCGCAATGTGCGCAGCCAACAGCTGCGCAGGATAAATAGAAGCTATCGCCCATATATTCAAAGGTAATTGGATTTTATCCTTGGGTCTCCTTAGTCTTGCCCAAAGTCAGGAGAATTTCGATGCAATCTAGGTCTGTGCGTTTGGGTGTCGATATCGGCGGAACCTTTACCGATGTGGTTCTCGAGATCGGCAAGGATGTCTTTACGACAAAGGTCCTGACAACCTATGTGGCCCCCGAAAATGCCATCATCGACGGGATGGCGCAGGTCTGTGCCAAGGCCGGAATAGAGCCGTCTCAGATAGGCCAAATCATCCATGGCACGACCCTTGCCACCAACGCGCTGATCGAACGGCGCGGGGCAAAGACCGCGCTGATCACAACGACCGGCTTTCGCGATGTCATCGAAATGCGCACGGAATCGCGGTTTGAACAATACGATCTGAACCTGACGCTGCCGGAACCTTTGCTGCCGCGTCAGCGCCGCTATACCGTGACCGAACGGATTGATGCGACGGGCGCGGTTCTGATCCCGCTGCAACGGGCAGAGGTCGAAACGTTGGTCGATGAACTGGCAGACGCAGGCTATGAAAGCATCGCCGTTGGCACCATCCATTCCTATCTGAACGACGCGCACGAACGCCTGATCCGCGATGTTCTGGCCGAAAGAATGCCCAACGCGATGGTGTCCATTTCGTCCGAGGTCAGCCCGCAAATGCGGGAATACGAACGGTTCAACACCGTTGTCGCGAATGCCTATATCAAGCCCTTAATGAAGTCCTATCTTGGTCGGCTCGAAGGGCGGCTGCGCGCCGAAGGCGTGACCTGCAACATCTTTCTGATGCATTCGGGCGGCGGGATCATTTCATTGGAAAGTGCGGCGGAATTTCCAGTGCGGTTGGTTGAATCCGGTCCGGCGGGCGGTGCGGTCTTTGCTGCGAATATCGCGGCTCGCTATGGGCTGGACAAGGTTCTGTCTTTTGACATGGGGGGCACCACGGCCAAGATTTGCCTGATCAAGAACTGCACCCCTAAAACCAGCCGTGTGTTCGAAGTTGCACGGACCTATCGGTTCAAGAAGGGGTCGGGCATGCCGATTTCGAGCCCCGTGATCGACATGGTGGAAATCGGGGCGGGCGGTGGTTCGCTCGCGCATGTCGACGGGATGCGCCAGATCAGGGTGGGGCCGGAATCGGCCGGATCAGAACCCGGGCCCGCGTGCTATGGCCGTGGCGGCACCAAACCTGCCGTGACGGATGCCGATTTGGTTCTGGGCAAACTTGACCCTGACAATTTCGCTGGTGGTTCTATCAAGCTGGGCACGCAGGCGTCGATTGCAGCGTTGGATCAGGTGCTTGGGCATGCCCTTGATCTGGATGCAACGACCGCGGCCTATGGTCTGGCCGAGGTGGTGGACGAAAACATGGCCAATGCGGCCCGTGTCCACGCTGTCGAAAACGGCGAGGACCTGAGCGAATACACGATGATCGCATTTGGCGGCGCGGCACCCCTTCATGCGGGGCGGCTGTGTGAAAAGCTGGGCGTGAACCGGATGCTGGTGCCACCGGGCGCAGGTGTGGGCTCTGCCATCGGATTCTTGCGTGCGCCTTTCAGTTTCGAAGCCAATAAGTCGGTCTATATGAAATTGTCAGCGTTCGATCCGCAGATGATCACCGGACTGCTGGCGGGATTGCGTGATGAAGCGACAGGTTTTGTTCGAACCTGCGATGCCACCAGCCGGATCGACGCCGAATTCAAGGTCTACATGCGCTATACCGGTCAAGGCTGGGAAATCCCGATTTCCTTGACCGAGGCGCAAGCGATGGAACCTGACGCCGATGTGTTCCAAGCGCTGTTTGAAGAGGAATATTCGAAACTCTTTGGGCGGGTGGTGACAGGGCTGGATGTCGAAATCACGGTCTGGTCTGTCAACGCAACGACGCCCCCAGAACCAGTAAACCGGATCACAGAACGATCGGCAGAAACCCCTGCAACAAGTGCCGGTCAAAGACAGCTGTTCGACGCCGCTTTGGGGCGCTTTGTGACGGCGGAAATCGTCAATCGTGGCGACATGGTCAGCGGCGGCAGCGTTGCCGGACCGGCCGCGATTACCGAGGACGAAACCACAATCATTGTTCCGACCAGCCGCGTGGCCCTGCGCCAACCAGACGGCTGCATCGACATCGTACTCAAGTCCTGAAAAGGGGTCTGCTATGGCTAAAGAACATTCAACAGTCGCCTATCAGGTCATGTGGAACCGGCTGATTTCGGTCGTCGAGGAACAGGCCCAAGCGCTCGTTCGCACAGCGTTTTCGACATCGGTTCGCGAAGCAGGCGATCTTTCGGCGGGCGTTTATGATGTCATGGGTCGGATGCTGGCGCAGGCGGTCACCGGAACGCCCGGACATGTCAACGCAATGGCCGACGCCGTTGCCCATTTCATCCGTCGCATCGGGCGTCAGAACATTTTCGAAGGTGACGTTTATATCACCAACGACCCTTGGGAAGGCACCGGTCACCTGCACGATATCACAATGGTCACCCCGTCCTTTCACAAAGGTCATCTGGTCGGCTTTTTCGCCTGCACCGCACATATCGTCGATATCGGCGGCCGTGGGTTCGGCGCAGACGCAGCGAGCGTCTATGAAGAGGGGCTATATCTGCCCATCATGAAATTCGCGGAACGCGGCACGGTGGACCAAACGTTGATCCGGATCGTGCGCGGCAATGTCCGTGAACCCGACCAACTGGTCGGCGACATCTACGCCTTGGCGACCTGTAACGAAATCGGTCATCGGCGTCTGATCGACATGATGGTTGAATTCGATCTGGACGATCTCGACGGTATCGCAGGCTTTATCCTTGAAAACTCGCGCCGCGCCACGCTGGAAAAGATCAACGCCCTGCCGCGCACTTCGGCCAGTGGTGAAATGACGGTGGACGGGTTTGATACGCCGATCACGCTGCGGGTCAAAGTAAGCGTCGAACAGGACCGCATCGTCAGCGATTTTACCGGCACCTCGGGTCTGGACAAAAAGGGCATCAACTGCCCGCTTGTTTATACCAAGGCTTACGCCTGTTACGCGCTCAAGGTGGCTATCGCGCCCGAAATCCCGAACAACCACGCATCATTGGCACCGTTCGAGATCGTGGCCGAGGAAAACACCATCGTGCATGCGGTGCATCCCGCACCTGTGGCATTGCGGCACATCATCGGGCACTTTGTGCCTGATACGGTGTTCAATGCCTTTGACCAGATTGTCCCGGGACTTGTCCCTGCCGAAGGGGCGGGGTGCCTGTGCAATTTCCAGGTTTCGCTGCGGCCCCGCACGGATGCGCCTGCACCGAAAGCAGCTGTCCGATCCGAAGTTCTAACCTTTAATTCTGGTGGGGCAGGGGCGCGGCCCGGCTTTGACGGGTTGAACGCGACCGCCTTTCCATCAGGTGTCATGACCATGCCGATCGAGGCGACCGAACACGCCGGCCCAGTGATCATCTGGCGGAAAGAACTGCGGCCGGATTCCGGTGGGGCAGGTCGGCAACGCGGCGGTCTGGGCCAGTTCATGGAGGTGGGCGCGCGGGAAGGACATGAATTTGATTTTCAGGCCATGTTTGACCGCGTGGATCACCCTGCGCGCGGGCGGCGCGGTGGCGGCTCGGGTGCGCCAACCACGATCGGCCAAGACAACGGTGCGTCGATGCGGGGCAAAGGCAAACAATTCGTGCCGCATGGTCGCCGCGTGATGCTGGCCTTTCCGGGCGGTGCCGGTTACGGCGTCCCGTCCGAACGCCCCGTCGATCTGGTCAAACGCGATCTTGCCCGTGGCTATATCTCGGCCGAGGTCGCGACCCGCGACTATGGTCTGAGCGAGGCCGAGGTCGAGGCAGTTTTGGCGGATGTCAAAAAGGGCCAAAGCACCCTTTAGGCTGCTGGCTGCGCCTTGGCCGCAAGGATGATGTCTTTGAGCAGGTCCACATCGCCGATCTGGTTGGCCAGGCACAGGATCAGTCGTGCATTTAATGCGGCGGATTCATCATCCGTCAGTCCTTCGTGCGCGTCGATCAATGCGGCGTAAAAATCGTCGGGCCGTGTCAGGTTGGGCGCGCTGTTGAAAGTCGTCATTGGCTAGTCCTTTGCACAGGCTTTCCGCAGCGCCTGCTGCATCGCAGTTTCATCGAATGTCGGCCAACGGGCGGCGACATGTTGATCGGGCCGAATAAGATACACGCCTGATTGGGCGTCGCCCAGATAGCGGTTAGCGATCAGCCCGTCAGGATCATCGGCAGCCATTATCGACATGCCGCGCAGGGTAATGCCATCAAGGACCAGCATTTCGGGCACCTGCGTGTTAATCCCCAGAACAACGAAATCGCCACCCAAATGATCCAGCAGGAACCCAGTGCCATAAGGCGCATCGGGGCAGGGGCTGCCCGGTCTTGCCCGAAGTGGCGCGTCGACCAAAGCGTCTGGCCCATTCAACGGGCTGCTGTCATAGGTGCAGGGCACCGACAACCTACCGGAATTGACGATTGGCCGCGCAAAGGCGTGATGTTCCGCAAGGTCCAAAACCGCGTTTCGGAATAGGCGGCTGACTTTGGATTTCGGGGTGATGAAATCTGTCGACCTGCTCGAATTCAGGATATTTTCATCCGCGCCGTGAATCCGTTCGACATCATAGGTGTCCAGCAGGGCATCCGGTGCGGTGCCGTCAATCACCGCTTTCAGTTTCCAGATCAGGTTGTCGATATCCTGCAGGCCGCTGTTCGCGCCGCGGGCGCCAAAGGGTGAAACCTGATGCGCGCTATCGCCGGCAAACAGAACCCGCCCGTGGCGGAATTTTTCCATCCGGCGACATTGGAACGTATAGATCGACACCCATTCCAGTTCGAATTTGACATCCTCGCCCAGCATCGCCTTAAGACGCGGGATGACATTTTCGGGCTTCTTTTCTTTCTCTTTATCGATGTCCCAGCCCAGCTGGAGGTCGATCCGCCAAACGCCATCGGGCTGTTTGTGCAGCAGCGCCGATTGGCCTTTGTTGAACGGCGGGTCAAACCAGAACCAGCGTTCGGTGGGGAAATCGGCCTCCATCACCACATCGGCGATCAGGAAGTTGTCTTCGAACACGCGACCCACGAAATCGAGCCCGAGGATCTGGCGGGACGGACTGTTCGCGCCATCGCAGGCGATAAGCCAGTCAGCCTCGATCTGATAAGGCCCATCCGGTGTCTGCACCGTCAGGGCGACATGATCGCCCTTGTCGGCAATTGCAGTAACCTTGTTGCCGCCACGGATCTCGATAGGCGCGCCCTCCGCCTCTAACGCGCGGACCCGTTTTACGAAATCATGTTCGAAATGGTATTGCTGCAGATTGATGAAAGCGGGCCGTTTGTGCCCTGCTTCGGGCAAGAGGTTAAAGTCATAGACCTTGCGATCGCCGAAAAACACCTTGCCCAGATTCCACTGAACGCCCTTGTCGACCAAGGATTCCCCAACGCCGAGCCTGTCGGCAATTTCCAGCGTTCGTTTGGCAAAACAGATGGCGCGGGACCCAAAGGATACCTTTGTATTGTCGTCCAGCACCAGAACCTCGATCCCCTGCTGCGCAAGGTCGATCGCAGCGGCAAGGCCAACCGGCCCCGCCCCAACGACAATCACCTTATGCCGCGCGGGCGTGTCCCCCGATTGATCGGCGGATTTCGCATAGGGATAAAGCGGTGTTTCAAAGATCTTGGTCATGCGTTTACCCTTGCAAGGCTTCCCACATCTGGCGGTCGCGATCTGCTGTCCAAACGCGCGGTGTGTCGATGCCGCGGGCCTCGTCATAGGCGCGGGCGACGTTGAACGGCAGGCAGTGTTCGTAGATCGCGTAATCCTTGAACTTGGGGTCACAAGCGGCGCGGACGGCATCCCAGGCCTCTTTCAGCGACCCACCCCTTGCCGCCACGCGGGACGCGGCGCGGTAGGTGCTGTCGACGAAATCGCGGGTGTTCTCGATCGCGGCCTCGACCATTGCCTTGCCCACCAGCGCATCACCCCGACCGGGCGCAATCGCATCCACGTCGAACGACGCGATATTGTCGAGCGTGAGGCCCCAGTCGTTGAAATGCCCGTCGCCGCAATAGCAGGCCGAATGGTATTCGACGATATCGCCGGTAAACATCACGTTTTCATCCGGCACATGCACGACGATATCCCCGGCCGTATGGGCGCGGCCAAGGTGCATCAGGTCAACGCGCCGGTTCCCCAGATAGACCGTCATCATGTCGCTGAATGTCGTGGTCGGCCATGTCAGTCCGGGGATGCTTTCATGACCCTGAAACAGACGTGGGAAACGGCCAAATTCGCTGTCCCAATCTTCTTGCCCGCGTTCCACCACCATCGACCGCGCGACATCGGACATGATGATTTGCGGGGCGTTGAACGCGCTGGCACCCAGCACCCGAACCGCGTGGTAATGGGTCAGGACGACATGTGAAATCGGCTTGTCCGTGACTTCGCGGATTTTCTCGATCACTTTGTTGGCCAGACGTGGGGTTGCCTGCGCCTCGATCACCATGACGCTATCGTCACCGATGATGACGCCGGAATTGGGGTCACCTTCGGCGGTAAACGCCCAGACATCGCGGCCCACTTCGGTAAAGCTGATCTTTTTCTCAGTCATGTCGCCTTGCGACGCGAATGCTTTGGCCATGGGTCAGGTCCTTTTGTAGGGGTCATCAAGTGCAGGAAGGATGGTGCCGGCGCAGTCGCCGAAGCCGATTGTATAGCCATCGCCACGGGCGGCGCCGTGCAGGGTTAGGGTGTCACCGTCTTCCAGAAAATTGCGGGTCTCGCCGGTGGCCAGGGTTAGCGGCTCTTTCCCGCCCCATGACAGCTCAAGAAGGCTCCCACGGCTGTCCTTTGTTGGCCCCGAAATCGTGCCCGACCCCAAAAGATCACCGGGGTTCATCGGGCAGCCGCTGGTGGTGTGATGCGCCAACTGCTGGGCGGCGGAATAATACATTTCGCGGTAATTGGTCCGCGCGATTGTCGTGGCGGCCTTGCCTGCAGGGGCGAGGCTGACAGAGAGGTCGATGTCGTAAAGCATCGGACCGGTATCAGCGATGTGGGGCAACAGCGGGAATTCCCGTTCGGGTGTCATGACCCTGAAAGGTTCCAGCGCGGCCTTCATCACGATCCAGGGCGACAGGCTGGTTGCCGTGGCTTTGGCCTGAAACGGGCCAAGCGGCTGGTATTCCCAGGCCTGAATGTCCCGTGCGGACCAATCATTAAGCAGGACATAGCCAAAGATCATTGCGTCGGCTTCGTCTACCGTCACGGGACCGTCGGACGCTGTTCCGACTATCGCCCCCATCTCGAGTTCCAGATCAAAGCGGCGCGAGGGCAGAAACGCCGGCAACGCATGATCCGGAGATTTCAATTGCCCCCATGGCCGCCGCACAGGCGTACCGGATACCACAACAGACGATGCCCGCCCGTTATAGCCGATCGGAATATGGAGCCAGTTTGGCGGCAAAGCGTTTTCAGGCCCACGAAACATGGTGCCGACATTGGTGGCATGGTGACGGCCTGCATAGAAATCAGTGTATTCCGCCACGAGGAAGGGCAGGTGCCTCTCTGCCTCTGCCAGTGGCGACAAAAGCGGTTCGACCTCGGATCGGGCTTTCGACCCTTCGGCAAGCAAAGCGGTAAGTTGTTCCCGCAAGGATGCCCAAACCTCTGGCCCTGCTTCCATCACCTCGTTCCAGAACGGCACATCAAGGAGCGGGCCGCCGTCAAATTCCAGCAGACCGGCTTCCTCGGCTGCGCGGGCGTCAAGCACCTGATCGCCGATGGCGACACCGCAGCGCGGATCATCGTCACCCGTCGAAAACACACCCAAAGGCAGGTTGTTCAAGGGAAACGAGCAGTTGGGGTCGTTGGCGGTCGCGACCCAGCTTTTCATCAGTGACACGGTAGCTTCCTTTGCAGCAGGTGCGGGTAAACCCGCTTTGGGACAGAGAACCGAAAAGGCGGGGTCATCCCGCCCATCCTTCATTTCTTGCCCGGTGTTCCGTCGAATTTCTTTTCGATCCCGTTCCAGCAGTCGATGTAATCGTCCTGAAGTGGCGCCTCTTTCGCGGCAAAATGGGTCAGATGCTGCGGGAACCGGGTCTCGAACATAAAGGACATGGTGTTGTCCAGTTTTTCGGGCTTGAGGTCGGCATTCGACGCACCTTCGAACGCATTTCGGTCAGGTCCGTGCGGCAGCATCATGTTGTGAAGGCTGACACCACCGGGGATAAACCCTTTGGGTTTAGCATCATACTGACCATAAATATTCCCCATCAATTCCGACATGATGTTCTTGTGATACCATGGCGGGCGGAAGGTATCTTCGGCGACCATCCAGCGTTCGCGGAACAGGACAAAGTCGATATTCGCGGTTCCCGGCACGCCGGAGGGCGCGGTGAGGACGGTAAAGATCGACGGATCGGGGTGATCGAACAGGATCGACCCGACCGGGCAATAGGTGCGCAGGTCGTATTTCACCGGTGCGTAATTCCCGTGCCAAGCCACGACGTCCAGCGGGCTGTGCCCAATCTTGGTCACATGGAATTGCCCACACCATTTGACGGTAACGGTCGATGGCACCTCGCGGTCTTCATAGGCGGCGACGGGCGTTTTGAAATCGCGGCGGTTCGCCATGCAGTTCGCGCCGATCGGGCCACGACCCGGCAGTTCGAATTTCTGCCCGTAGTTTTCGCAGACAAAGCCGCGCGCGGGGCCTTCAAGCACCTCGACCCGATAGACCAGCCCGCGCGGGATAATCGCGATTTCCTTGGGTTCGAGGTCAATAATGCCCAATTCGGTGCAGAACCGCAGCCGACCTTCTTGGGGCACGACCAAAAGTTCGCTGTCGGCCGAAAAGAAATAGCTATCGACCATGGATTCTGTGACCAGATAGATATGGGTCGCCATTCCGACCTGCGTATTCACGTCGCCTGCGGTGGTCATTGTCCGCATACCGGAAATCCACGTCAGAGCCTCGTCCGTATGCGGCACCGGATCCCAGCGATATTGGCCAAGGCTAATCACGTCCGGGTCCACATTCGGCGCCGATTTCCAGTAGGGCATATCGATCTTGTCGAACCGATGCGTATGTTTGACTGATGGCCGAATGCGATAGCACCAGGTCCGTTCGTTCTGATGGCTGGGTGCGGTAAATGCGGTGCCGGACAGCTGTTCACCATAAAGACCGTAATTGCATTTCTGCGGGCTGTTCATCCCCTGTGGCAGTGCGCCCGGCAGCGCTTCGGTTTCGAAATCATTGCCAAAGCCGGGCATGTATCCGGGGGTCGTGCCATTGGATGAGGAAGCCACAGCCATTCGGCCGATTTTTGTCAAAACGGTCATTGTTCCAACCTCTGATCAGGTAACGCAGATCGAATTTGGCACAGAGTCGTTGCAAATGCAACAAACTTGCGGCAAATTTGATCTAACTGGAAAGCTACGCAAAAAGCCCGAAAAACGAGGAGTTGATCGAGATGACGGCCGATCCCGAAATCAACCGCAGCAAGGTGAAAATCCCCGAGTTTAATCTGATGGCTTTTACGCCCTATCGGGTTGCCGTAGCCGCCCAGATCCTAAGTGAACAACTGGCAAGGCAGTATCGTGACCGGTTCGGTATCTCTATCCCAGATTGGCGCGTTCTGGTGCATCTGGCCCATTCCGGGGGCGTGTCTGTCCGCGACATCGAACAGCGGGTCGCTATGGAAAAGTCCAAGGTAAGCCGTGCCGCAACCCGGCTCGAATCCCGTGGTCTGGTCGCGAAAAAACCGAGCCATGGTGATAAGCGGCTAATCGAATTGTTCCTGACCGAAGCAGGCAAAGAGCTGATGTCGGAGCTCCTCCCTCGGGCCGCAGACTTCCAGAAAAAGATCGAAGTCCACCTAGGGGAAAGCCTAAAGGGGTTCGAGTTGGGACTCGACGCACTTCTTTCAGAATTCGGTGATCCCTAGTCTTTGGCGACGACGACACTACATCGTTTCGTAAGGCGACTTGTCGCTGTCAGTTCAAAGCGCCACAACCGCGAATCTATTGCTTTCCGCGTTTGCAATCAGGAGGTGTTACGGGTCAAAACCTGCACCCAAGGGGCACTCAAAGATACATCTTTGGGATTAGCAACTATACTAAAGTATGTCCCACCACATACCAATGATCAGCCGCGGCTGTGCCAACAATCTTGTATCAGTTACCTGACTTCTCCCAGCCGCATGGGCGAGATTCAAGGTGCTTGCCCGAGACTAATCTCGTGGGACCGTTACAAGAGTGAGACGCAATGCCGGGACTAAAGAGTTATCTGCTTTATCCGCTTCCTGCCGCTCAGGAAGAGGCTATCAAAACCGCGTTGGGTGGCCCAGATAGTGTAAGACCAATCACTCTCTCACAGTTGAAAGAACTGAATCCGGTGTCCGGCGGCGAGATGGGCACGCTGATGGTCGGCGGTGTCGAGCCAGAAAGCAGACAGGACTTTGCCGAAGCGATCAAACGGTTGCGCGCGTCAGATGTGCATCTTCGGGTGCTAGCCGTTTGCGAGTCGACGGCGAGTGCCAATCAAGTCGAGCTTGGTGATGTTTTCGACGATGTTGTTGCACTGGATTGGGCGTCGGCCAGCCGAAAGATTTTGAACTTTGAGCGGCAACAATCCTATGCGCGGGAAAGTAGATCTTTTCGCTCTTTCCTCGACACGGCGGTGGACGGATTTTGGGTTTGGAACCTTGCGACCAATGTCGTCGAATGGTCGCACCAGACGTGCGAAATGACCGGCTATGAACCGCACGAAGCGCCTAATGACTTTATCAAATTTGTGTCGCTGATCCATCCTCAGGATGTGGACAGGCTCGAACAGGCTATCCAGAATCATTTCCATCGCGACTCTCCTTATCGGGATATCGAGTTCCGAATTCGTCGTAAGGATGGAACCTATGGCGAATATGTCGCGAACGGCCAGGCAATGCGCGACCAAGAGGGTCGACCAATCCTGATGATTGGGTCGCTGACTGACCTCACAAAAATTGCGGCCGTCCAGCAGCAACTCGAAGATACGCAAAAACGCTTTACCGTTTTGTTCCATCGAATGAACGACGCAGCTGCATTGGCCGATGCCGAGACGGGTATCATCCTAGAAGCGAACGAACCGGCAGAGCGTCTCTGGGGCAGGTCGATCTCTGAATTGGTCGGGCAGCACCAAACCATTTTGCATCCTCCTGCTATCAGTGACGAAGCCAAAAAGGCTTTTGAGGATCACATTGAAGAGCTGAAAAAGAACAACCGCGCGTCGATTCAAGTTCCAATCCTACGCAAAGACGGATCTTTGGCACCAGCCGAGATCAGCTCCTCGCTCATCGAAATCAATGGGCGAATGATGATCCTTGGTGTGTTCCGCGACATCACTGAGCGCGAAAAAATGCAGCAGGAACGTCGCGAACAGGACGCCCAGATCCAGCTTGCATCGCGGCTCACTTCGATTGGGACACTTGCCGCTGGCGTTGCGCATGAAATCAACAATCCGTTGACCTATGTCATCGGAAACCTCGAACTTTTGCGCGACCAGTTGGAAAACACTGAAATGGCTAGCCCCGACATGTCCGGGGCGCTTTCAGCGGCAATTACAGGTGGTGAATACCTCAGAGAGATTGTCAGCGACCTAAAGGCGATCAGCCAGGTCGATTCCGAAGAAAAGCAATGTAATCCTGCAGATGTGGTGCGCATCGCCACGCGGATGGCAATGTCTGATCTTCGGCACCGCGCGATCCTCGATCTAAAATTCAACAAGGTCGATGATGTGCCGTTGTCTTCTTCGCGGCTTTCGCAAGTTGTCCTCAATCTCTTGTCGAATGCGTCCCGTAGTTTCTTGAACACATCACGGAGCGAAAACACGATCTCGGTCACCATCAACCAAGATGGTGCGAATGTAAGCATCGAAATCAAAGACAATGGCCGCGGCATCGCGCCGGCTGATCTTGCAGAAATTTTCAAACCCTTCTTCTCGCGCAGTGCCAGCTCGGGTGGCACGGGACTTGGGTTGCCAATTGTCCGCCGTATCGTCGAAGAGGCCGGTGGTCGGCTCAAGATTGACTCGGAAGTTGGGGTCGGGACCACTGTCCGTGTCTACCTGCCGGCACGTCCCCACGTTGCCAAAGCTGTGAAGATTGCGCCAAATGGCCCGCAGTTCATTGGAAAACGAGCTAAACTGCTGATCATCGATGATGATACGCTTGTGTCACAGATCATTTTCAAAGCAGTTCAGAAAAACTTTGACGCCAAAGTCTTGAATGACCCGATCGAAGCGCTCCAGCTGCTTCAAGGTGAACATGACGTCGATTTGGTCCTTTGCGACCTTATGATGCCAGAGATGAACGGCCGTCAGCTTTATGAAGCGGCCCTAGCCTCAAACAGCGCTACGCCACCTTTTGTGTTTATCACAGGTGGCGGAGTGACCGATGACTGCATTGAGTTCGAACAGGACATGGTTCGACAAGGTCGGCTTTTGTACAAACCTTTTAAGGGTACGGAACTTCGGTCGCTCATCACGGAAACGCTGACCACTGACACCGACTTTTTTGAAAGAGAGGGGTCGTCGCTCCAGCAAACCCAAACGGTTTCCCTCGAACTCGACCAAAAGATCTATGACGATCTAACTGATCTGCTGGGCCGCGATCTTACGGCGCAGCAATACAAGCAAATGGTCGGCGATTTGCGAGAAGCGATGCCAAAGTTCGAGCTGCTGGCCAGTCAGAATGATGCCGATGGCCTTTGCCAATTATCCCATAGCTTAAATGGCGCTGCCAAGCTGTTGGGGCTCGATGCGATAGGGTCGCTTATGGCCGAGATCGACGTCGCGGCCCGTTCAAACGATTTAGACAAGGTTCAAGAATTGATCGGCACCCTGCCGTCATATGACGCCGCGTTGACGACGTTTGTAAACGATCTGGTTAGCCAATCATGAGTTGGCGGCGGCTGCCGCTGCTCTGATGGCGCGGATATTGTCGCCGTAGGGCGCTGGGTTCGACACCGATCCGCCTTTGAAAACTGCCGACCCTGCGACCAACACGTCCGCACCGGCGGCGGCGACCAGAGGGGCCGTGACAGGGTCCACTCCACCGTCGATTTCAATATGGATGGGCCGGTCCCCGATCATATCGCGAAGTTGCCGCACCTTGGCTGTCATATCGATGAACTTTTGACCGCCAAAGCCGGGATTCACAGTCATCACACAAATCAGATCGACCATGTCCAACAACTCGGCAACCGCCGATGCAGGGGTTCCCGGGTTCAGCGCCACGCCTGCCTTTGCGCCCGCCGCGCGGATGGCCTGAAGGGTTCGGTGAATATGGGGGCCTGCCTCGACATGGGCCGTGATAAAGTCCGCCCCTGCCTTGGCGAAACCTTCGATGTAGGGATCGACTGGGGAAATCATCAGATGCACGTCCATGATACCCTTGATGTGCGGACGAATGGCGGCACAGGTCGCTGCCCCAAAGGTAATGTTCGGAACAAAGTGCCCATCCATCACATCGACATGGATCCAGTCCGCACCTTGTTGTTCTACAGCTTCGCATTCCTTGCCGAAATTCGCGAAATCAGCGGCGAGGATGGACGGGGCGATTTTGATTGAACGATCAAACGACATGGCAGGGTCCTATTTCTGGTTAACGGCCTGATGCCATGGGATCGCACCATTGTCACGCGTCAGTCACTGTCGACGGTTGCGACGATCTGACGTATCCAATCCGCAAACAGGGCTGCCGGGCTATTTGGCTGTCGGTCATTCGTCGCGATGAAATACTGTTCCGTCCCCGAAACCTCGGTCGGCCAAGCCAACGCAAGGCGCCCATCGCGCAAAGGGGTTCTGGCAATCAGCCGGTTGACCAAGGCCACACCGGCACCGCCAATTGCCAAGTCAACGGCGAGACTATGGGAGTCGGTGAAAAGAACGGGTTGCGTCATCAGGTTCTGCCCATTCACACGAAAGAACCGCGCCCAGTTTTCTGTAACGCCGACAGGCTGGATCAATGGCAGCTCGCCCAAATCCGTCAGTGTCTTGACCCCTGCGCAATTGTCCGGTCGTGCGACCGCAACCATCTGGTTCGTGCCCAAAGGGACACCGTCGCGGCCAGCAACCTCCTTTGATCCAAACCGGATCTCGACATCCGCTTCGGCTGCCGAAAAATCATCCGGCCAGACTGCCGTTATCAGGCGCACCCCGATATCTGGATGCGCCTTCTGAAAATCGCCTAGGTTCGGGGCAAGCACCCATTGCGCGATACTTACGCTTGTCGCGACGGTCAGGATGCGTGTTTCCGATATCGGCAAGAACGATTCCGTCGCTGTCTGCAACCTTGACAGCGCGGCTGCAACATCGGGAACCAGACGACGACCCGCGTCTGTCAAAGCGAGCCCTCGGGGCAAACGGACGAACAGGGGTTCGCCCAATCGTGTTTCGAGCGCGCGCATTTGCTGCGAAACGGCCGACTGCGTCAGGCCGAGTTCATCTGCCGCCAAGGTAAAACTCAGATTGCGCGCCGATGCATCAAAAGCCCGAAACCAACCGAGCGGAGGGAGTGATTTTTTCATCCCACAATCATGACATTAGAAAACCTAATGACAATAGGCCGCTTTCTATCGTTTGTCATTTTGCAGGCGAGATCATCATTTGGGTGAGCTGCAACAGGACCCCCAACAATGACCTTTCAGATCCGCAAAATTGTAACCTATGTCGACGAAACCCTGATCGAAGGTGGCAAGCCGACGGACCGCCCATGGCGGCAGTTTGCGGTTGCCGCGGTGGTCACTAACCCTTGGGTTGGGCGTTTTGTCGATAACCTCAAGCCCGAGATTCTGGAATTTGGTCCGGTCCTTGGTAAGCTTCTGACCGACAGGATTGTTCAGCTCGCTGGCGGCGCGGACAAGATCGAAGCCTACGGCAAAGCTGCTGTCGTCGGTTTGGACGGAGAAATCGAACACGCATCGGCCCTGATCCACACATTGCGTTTCGGAAACCATTACCGCGAAGCGCTATCGGCTAAATCCTATCTCGCGTTCACCAACGTTCGCGGCGCGGCTGACTGTTCAATTCAGGTCCCTTTGATGGACAAAGATGATGTCGGGCGGCGGTCGCATTACCTGACGGTTCAGTTCTCGATTCCTGATGCACCAAAAGCCGATGAAATCGTCGTGGTTCTGGGCGGGGCTGATGGGGGGCGACCTCACCATCGGATCGGCGACCGGTATCAAGACCTAAAGGACTTGGGACATGATCTGGAAAACCCGGCAAAGGTCTGACTTTGGTCACGGCCTGTCCGGTTTCCAGATCGGGACCGGCCCGCAGATTGTGCTGATCCATGGTGTCGGGCTTAGGGCCGAGGCTTGGATCGCCATCTGCGACCGACTGGCGGACCGTTTTACCCTGACCTGTATCGACTTGCCTGGGCACGGCGGCTCTGAACCGATCGCGGGGCCGGTGCTGGCGCTCTATTCGGATCGGATTGCCGCGCTTTTGACGGACTTGGGTCCTTGTGTCGTCGCTGGGCATTCCATGGGGGCGATGATCTCGCTCGATCTGGTGGCGCGGTATCCGCAACGTATCCGTGGTGTGGGCGCCATGAACGCGGTATTTCAGCGGACCGACGAAGCCGCCGCCGCTGTTCAAAGGCGGGCGCGATCCTTGTCGGAAAACGGCCGCCCGGACCCGCGCCCAACACTGGAAAGATGGTTTGGCACCGACGAAACAGACGAACGAGCGGCTTGTCACGATTGGCTATCGACGGTCGACCTGTCCGGCTATGCCACCGCATATACAACCTTTGCGACGAACAACGGACCCTCGGTCGATGCGCTAATGCAGATGGACTGTCCCGCGCTTTTTCTGACAGGCGCGATGGACCCCAACTCGACACCTGAAATGAGCCAGGAAATGGCGCGGCTTTGCCCCAAGGGAACCGTTCAGATCGTTCCAGACGCCGCGCACATGTTGCCCATGACCCATCCGGAGATCGTAGCGGCCGCTTTGGCCCAATTGGCGAGGACAGCCTATGGACTTTGATCCACGCGATCTGCGGACCGCATTTGGCCGGTATATGACTGGCGTTACGGTTGTCACCGCGCGTGCACCGGATGGAACGCAAATCGGGTTTACGGCGAATTCATTTACGTCAGTATCTCTCGATCCGCCGCTTTTGCTGGTATGTCCGGGGCGCCACCTGTCATCCTTCGAGGCGTTTCGAAGTGTCACGAGTTTCGCCGTCAGCATTCTGTCTGAAGGGCAAGAGGCTGTCGCGAATACCTTTGCGCGGTCCAAAGGGGACAGGTTCGCCGAAACCGATTGGCAGGCCGACAAGAACGGCAATGCGCTCATCTTGAAACGTGCTGCCGGGTTTTCGTGTCAGGTTGAAACCTGCACCGAAGCAGGCGACCACCTGATCCTGCTCGGTCGCGTGAATGGCTATGATCACGCCGACCGACCCGGTCTTGGATACGGTCTGGGCGGCTATTTCAGCCTAACCAAAGAACGTCAGGCCGAGGCTGCAGCGCAACGGGACACGATTGCGAGCGTTGTTCTGGAACATGACAATGCGGTCTGGTTGGAACAGGATGGCACTCTACCCTCTGTTCGCTTGTCTGGGCCGACCGGGGCCGGAACTGCGCTCGAAAAACATCTGAAAGAGCGGGGCATCGCTGCACGTTTGGGGCCGGTCTATTCGATCTATGACGACAAGGCGTTTACCAAACATATCGTTTTGCGCGGGCGGTTGACTGCGAAAACCACCGCACTGTCCCCCCGGCCGATCGATACGCTGGGCAGCGGCGCCCCCGGCCCGTTGACCGATATCCTAACCCGCTTTGCGACGGAACACAGGCATCGGAACTTTACACTTTATATCGGTACCGCCGACCGCGGCGAGATCCACGAAAACCACGGAGACTGACATGGAATTTTCTCTCTTTGCGCATATGGAGCGTCTGTCGGCGGAACAAATCCATGCAGATCTGTATTCAGAATTTGTGTCGCTTTGCGAAATGGCTGATCAGGGCGGGATGCGCGCAATCTGGACCGGCGAACACCACGGGATGGATTTCACGATTGCCCCAAATCCATTCCTGACAATCGCTGATCTGGCCCATCGGACAAAGAATGTCCGCCTTGGCACCGGAACCGTTATCGCACCGTTCTGGCACCCGATCAAACTCGCCGGAGAGGCCGCAATGACTGACCTTATGACGGGTGGGCGGCTTGAAATCGGGATCGCGCGGGGGGCCTATAACTATGAATACGAACGGATCATGCCGGGGTTGGACGCATGGCAAGCCGGTCAAAGAATGCGGGAATCTGCCCCCTTGTTGCGACAGCTATGGCGCGGCGATTGCGCACATGAAGGCGAATTCTATTCCTTCCCCAGCACGACCTCGGCCCCAAAACCCGTGCAGGCCGACGGCCCACCCATCTGGGTGGCGGCGCGGGATCCCAACAGCCACGAATTTGCTGTCAGCAATGGCTTCAATGTTCAGGTCACCCCGCTGTGGCATGGCGATACTGAAATCGACGGCCTGATGGAAAAATTCAACGGTGCCGTGCAGGCGACTGGGGCCAAGCGGCCGAAGATCATGGTCCTTCAACACGGTTATGTCGGGCAGGACGCGGCGGACTGTGAACAGGCGGCGCAGGACCTATCGGTTTATTACAACTACTTTGGTGCGTGGTTTGCGAACAAGCGACCAATTTCACAAGGGCTGATCGAACGGCTGACGGACGCGGAAATCAAAGCAAACGAAGGCATGTCGCCCGAAGTGATGATGCGCAACCTGACCATCGGAACCGCCCAGCAAGTGATCGACCAGATCAAACGGATCGAAGACCTTGGCTATGACGAATTTGCGTTGTGGATCGATAGCGGGATGACAACCGAAAGGAAACGGGCCAGCCTGTCGCGGTTTATCGACAACGTCATGCCGGCCTTTGCCTAAGGAGAAAACGATGCAGCATTATCAGCTATTTGTGGCGGGCGAATGGGTGTCGGGCGCCAAGGGCGAGGTCCGTCAAAGCATCGATCCCGCAACAGCGGCCCCTTGGGCGACCTTTGATTGTGCAGCGCCCGAGGATGTCGATAGGGCCGTTCGGGCGGCGGCCGCAATGCTGGACAATCCGGTCTGGCGGGACATGACACAGACCCAAAGGGGAAAACTGTTATATCGATTGGCCGATCTAATCGCTGAAAATGCCGCGCACCTTGGGGCGATTGAAACGACAGACAGTGGCAAACTGGCGGCGGAAACCAAGGCTCAGACTGGTTATGTTGCCGACTATTATCGGTATTATGCCGGTCTAGCGGACAAGATCGAAGGCGCGACCTTGCCCATCGACAAACCCGATATGCATGTCTTTACAACCCGCATGCCTATTGGTGTCGTGGCGGCCGTCGTGCCGTGGAACGCACAGATGTTTCTGACCGCGACCAAGCTTGGCCCAGCGCTTGCAGCGGGTTGCACCGTGGTCCTGAAGGCTTCGGAAATTGCCCCTGCCCCGATGCTAGAGTTTGCGCGGCTGATCGAACTGGCCGGTTTTCCAAAAGGCGTGGTTTCCGTCGTAACTGGCGGGCCCGAGGATTGCGCCATCCCCCTGACCCGTCATCCGTTGGTGGACCGGATCGCATTTACCGGCGGCCCCGAGGCGGCGCGGCATGTGGTGCGAAATTCGGCTGAAAATTTTGCGGTTACTAGTCTCGAACTTGGCGGAAAGTCCCCGATCCTTGTGTTCGAGGATGCCGATCTGGATGCCGCGGCAAACGGGTTGATTGCCGGAAACTTTGGGGCATCGGGCCAGTCATGTGTGGCCGGAACCCGTGGATTTGTGCAGCGCCCGATCTACGAGGCGCTGATCGAGCGCATTGCGGAAAAATCCCGCGATCTGGTGGTTGGCGACCCCCATGATCCTTCGACTCATCTGGGGCCGCTTTGCACCACGGCGCAGGTCGACCGGATCGAACGGACATTGGCCAAGGCGCAGTCGCAAGGGGCCAAGATCCGCTTTGGCGGTTCGCGTCCCCAAGGGCTTTCGCCGCATTATTTCATGCCGACCTTGGTGGAATGTGCCGGCCCCGAAACTGAAACCCTTTTGGTCGAAATGTTTGGCCCTGTGATGTCACTTTTGCCCTTTGACACCGAAGAAGAAGCCATCGCCTTGGCCAACGACACCGAGTTCGGGCTGGGGTCTGGTGTGTTTACCCAGAATGTCGCGCGCGCCCACCGTGTTTCGCGGCGAATTCGCAGTGGGATTACTTGGGTCAATACCTATCGGGCGATTTCGCCGATCGCGCCCTTTGGCGGCTTTAACCAATCCGGCTATGGCCGCGAGGCCGGGGCTGAGGCGATCCTCGACTACACAAGAACCAAAACCACATGGATCAACACGTCGGACAAGCCTATGGCGAACCCCTTTGTGATGCGCTGACTGTTTCGTTTCCTCACTTTGTTGTCAGCCTGATTGAGTAGACCGTCAGTATGCGTCACAAGAGACCGGAAACGGAGACAGCCATGCTAGACGGAACCATGCGCAGGATGATTGATCCACCGCTGAACGCGGCCGGTCGTCAATTGGCGCGCGCTGGGCTGTCTGCAAACCTCGTAACCCTTGTCGGGCTTGCGATCGGGCTTGCGGCTGCGGGTGCGATTTATTTCGGCCGATATGAAATCGGATTGGTGCTGATCCTGATCAGTCGACTGGCCGACGGGCTCGATGGTGCAATCGCGCGGGCGACGACCAAGACCGATTTTGGCGGCTATCTGGATATTACGGCCGACTTTCTGTTCTACGGCGCGATCCCGATGGCATTTGTCTGGGCGGACCCCGCTGACAATGCAATCGCCGGGGCTTTTTTGTTGACCAGCTTTTATGTCAACGGGGCCAGCTTTCTGGGGTTCGCGGTTCTTGCAGAAAAGCGGCAAATGGAAACCGACGCACAGGGGCAAAAGTCGCTGTATTATTCCAACGGGCTATTGGAGGGCACGGAGACCTTGCTGTTCTTCGCTTCCATTTGTTTGTGGCCAGCCTATTTCCCTGCTCTGGCCTGGTTGTTCGGGGTGGCTTGTTTTGCCACTGCGGGGCTTCGGGTACGCGCGGCCTATGAAATCTTTAGAAACTGAAAGGCACTCTATGTTCAAGAAACTGATGCTCGCGACTGCGATGGTCCTACCCGGAAATGTATTCGCAGACCCGAACCCTGCTGATTGGGACGCGGTCCTATCCGAGGCGCAGGGACAAACAGTTTATTGGAACGCTTGGGGTGGGTCGACCACGACCAATGATTTCATTGCTTGGATCGGGGAACAGGCTGCCACACAGGGCGTAACCTTGGAACATGTCAAATTGACCGACACCGCCGACGCGGTGACACGGGTCTTGTCGGAAAAGCAGGCCGGACAGGATGCTGACGGGGCTATCGACATGATCTGGATTAATGGTGCGAACTTTGCCGCGATGAAAGATGCGGGGCTTTTGTTTGGCCCCTTTGCCGAACAACTGCCGAATTGGGCCTATGTAGACAAAGAGGGAAAGACCGTTCAGACCGATTTCACGGTTCCGGTCGAAGGCTACGAAAGCCCTTGGGCCATGGCGCAGGTGGTTTTCATGCACGATACCGCCGATCTGCCAGAACGGCTCGGGTCGATGCAGGAATTGTTGGATTGGTCGGTTGCGCATCCTGGCCGCTTTACCTATCCCCAACCGCCGGACTTTCTGGGAACGACATTCCTGAAACAGGCGCTGGTCGACATCATTGCAGATACTTCCGTGCTCCAGGCCCCGGCGACAGACGAAAACTATGATGCCGTAACGGCGCCGCTGTGGGATTACCTGGACCAGTTGACCCCAACGTTGTGGCGCCAAGGCAAGGTCTATCCGGCGACTGGGCCTGCTCAGCTCCAGCTGATTGCGGATAACGAAGTGGATTTGGCGATTTCCTTCTCGCCGGGCGAGGCCACAGCGGCAATCGCTAACGAACAGCTTCCTGATACTGTCCGGACCTTTGTTCTGGAAAAAGGAACGATCGGCAACGCGTCGTTTGTCGCAATTCCCTACAATTCGGGTAGCAAGGCCGGCGCGATGGTTGTTGCGAACATCCTGCTGTCCCCCCAAGCACAGGTGCGGGCGCAAGACCCGAACATCCTTGGTTACGGAACGGTCTTGGACATGGCCAAACTGTCGGCTTCGGATCGGGCTGCGTTCGATGCGCTCGAACTTGGCATCGCGACGCTGTCGCCCGCCGAACTCGGGTCTGTTCAGGCAGAGCCGCACCCAAGCTGGATGACGCGGATCGCCGCTGATTGGGCCAGCCGTTATGGCGTTGCGCAATAATCGGCAATCAAAAACCAGCGGGATCTAGGGGCAGATTGAAATGTCCCTGATCCCCAATTTTCGGCTGTTTCCGACGATTACGATTGGCTTGCTGATCGTCCCTGTTTTGGCCGGGCTCGTCTGGACCGCCCTGCCGGCTTTTGGCCATTTGCCAGCAGCCGGTTTTAACGGTCCGAACCTGCAAATCTTTACCGACCTGTTGGGGTGGTCAGGGTTCTGGCCATCCGTCAAATTGACAATAACGACAGGGGTTCTGGCCACCTTACTTTCGACCTTGATCGCGATGTTGATCCTGTCCGCGGGGGCGCAAAGCGGTGGATTTCAGGCGTTGCGGCGGTTCCTATCGCCGCTTCTGTCGGTCCCCCATGCCGCTGCGGCCTTTGGGCTGGCGTTTCTTATCGGTCCCTCTGGCTGGATCGTGCGGCTGTTTTCGCCTTGGGCAACCGGCTGGGACCGACCTCCAGATGTCGCGATCATTCAGGACCCATTGGGCCTCGCGATGGTTCTTGGGCTTGTGATCAAAGAAACGCCATTTCTGTTTCTCATGGGGCTTGCGGCCCTAGGTCAGACCGATGCCGATCGGTCGATGGCGGTGGCGCGGGCGCTGGGCTATGGAGAGACCAGCGGATGGTTCAAGGTTGTTTTCCCGCAAGTCTATCGTCAGATCCGGCTGCCTATCCTCGCGGTTCTTGCCTATTCCTTGTCCGTGGTAGATGTGGCGCTGATCCTCGGGCCGAATACACCCCCCACGCTGTCGGTGCTTATCCTGCGCTGGGCGGGCGATCCTGCGCTGGATGGGCGGTTGATGGCAGCAGCGGCGGCGATGGTCCAGTTTCTGATCGTGGTCCTCGCCATCGGCTTTTGGCGATTGGTCGAGGTTGTGGGGGGCTTGCTTTTGTCCCGCTCTTTTGCGGCGGGCAGGCGGCAACCGCGCGGGCGGTGGGTATCTGATATCGGGCTGAGCGTCGGCGCGATTCTGACGGCCTTGGTCCTCTTTGGTCTTTTGATCCTCGGGGTGTGGTCGGTCGCAGGGTTTTGGGGGTTTCCAAATATTCTGCCGGATCAGACAAGCCTGAAAACTTGGGCCCGCCTTGGCCCGGCGATTGTTGAAACTTTTGCAGATACTGCGGTTCTTGCCGCTATCACTGTAGGCCTGGCGCTGGTTCTTGTTGTCGGGTGTTTGCAGGCCGAAGTTGGGCAGAACCGCCGACCGGGGGCAGGGGCAATGGTATTTCTTTATCTGCCTTTGCTGGTTCCGCAGACAGCGTTTCTGCTGGGCCTGCAAACCATGATGATCCAACTGGGATTTCATAGTGGTCTGCTTCCCGTGATCATCGCCCATTTGGTGTTTGTGGTTCCCTATGTCTTTGTCTCGCTGTCCGATCCGTTCCGCGCGTGGGATCCACGATTGGGTGTCATCGGGGCTGCGCTGGGTCATGGGCCAGTCGCTGTCTTGCTTCGGCTTCGGTTGCCGATGTTGCTGCGGCCCATTCTAACCGCCGCCGCTGTGGGCTTTGCGGTGTCCGTCGGGCAATATCTGCCAACGCTTTTGATCGGGGGCGGGCGCATTGCGACCCTCACGACCGAGGCCGTGGCGCTGTCCGGCGGTGGGGACCGCAAGGCGATTGCGGTCTGGGCGCTGATGCAAACGCTTGCGGCCCTTCTGCCATTTCTTGCCGCGATTGTCGTGCCAGCCTGGGTCTGGCGGCACCGAAAGGGAGTGTGACAAAAAGATGGGTTTGGTTCTGGATCAGGTTGAAATCCGCCACGGCAACACGGTCATTGTCGCCGTTGACCAAAAGATCGCCCCAGGCGAGGTGCTGACCGTCATGGGGCCATCTGGCGCCGGTAAATCGACGTTGCTGAACTATGTCATTGGCCGCTTGTCGAATGATTTCAGCGCATCGGGTGCTGTGGTCCTGGACGGGATTGATATTACCCGCCTGTCGACTGAACAAAGGCGGATCGGCATTCTGTTTCAGGACGATCTTTTGTTCCCACATATGTCCGTGGCGCAGAACCTGTCTTTTGGCCTCCGACCCGAGGGCGGAAGGGCGGACCGGAGTAAGAAAATAGAGTCTGCGCTGGCGGAAATCGGACTCGTTGGTTTTGGCGACCGTGATCCGACAACCCTTTCCGGTGGGCAGAAAGTGCGGGTGGCAATGATGCGGATGCTTTTGTCCGAACCGCGCGCGCTCTTGCTGGATGAACCGTTTTCCAAACTTGATATGGCCCTGCGCGACCAGATGCGCGCTCTCGTTTTTGGTATGGCGCGGCAACGGTCCCTGCCGGTTCTGATGGTCAGCCACGATATGGCGGATGCAGTGGCCGCAGGGGGCCAGATCCTCAATCTGCGCGGCTAGTCGAGTGTTTGCCTATATCGCCGAAGGGCAATTGCGACGATCACCAACATGATCAGCGTGATATAGGTCAGGTCATTGGCAATGTCGGCCATGCCCGCACCCTTCAACATGACCTTGCGCACCAGCCTAAGGAAATGTGTGGCCGGAATCGCCGACCCGATTGCCTGCGCCCAAGCGGGCATCGCGGCAAAGGGAAACATGAATCCCGACAAAAGGATGGTTGGCAGCAGCGTGAAAAAGGACACCTGCATCGCCTGCATCTGGCTTTTGGCGACTGTCGAGATCAGGAAGCCCAGTGCCAGATTGACGACGATATACAGGTTAAAGCCCACAAAAAACGCGATGGGGGACCCGATAAAGGGCACACCGAACAGGACCCTACTGACGACCAGAAAAACCGCCGTTTGGACATAGCCAACCAGCACATAGGGCAGGATTTTACCCAACATTACCTCGATCGGGCGGACAGGGGTGGCGATCAGGGTTTCCATCGTTCCCTTTTCGGTTTCCCGCACGATAGCAACCGCGGTGATCATGACCATCGTCAGTGACAGGATCACGCCCAATAGCCCCGGCACGATATTCAGGGATGTCTTGGATTCCGGATTATAGAGTTTGTGAACAACCACACCAAAGGGCGGGGGCGTGCCCGCCGTTTGTTGCAGCGGCCCGCTAAGGGTCTGGGACAGGACCGTTTCGACAATACCCGACATCGCCGCAACGGCCCCGCCAGCGGCAGAAGGGTCAGATGCATCTGCCGCCAATAGGATCTCCGGTTTTAGGCCGCGAATAACATCCCGTTCGAAATCGTTAGGAATGACGACCACAAAACTCGCGGTTCCATCGCGCAGGGCGCGCTCGCCTTCTTCAGGACCAGTCACAATGCCTTGGAGGTCGAAATAGGTCGACGTTTCCATCCCCATCAGGATAGCGCGGGTGGTCGGACCTTCGTCGGCCATTTCGACCAGCGTCGGCAGATGCCTGGGATCGGAATTAATCGCATATCCAAAGATCAGCAGCTGCATGATCGGAACGCCGATCATCATGACAAACGTCACCTTGTCCCGCCGCATCTGTATGAATTCCTTGGACAGGACCGCGAATAGGCGCGCGAGCGAAAAACCGATGTTCATTCGCCTACACCTTGGAAATTGTCAGTCGCGCCAGCCATGAGGTAAATAAACGCCTCTTCTAGCTCGGCCTCTTTACGGACCCATTTATAGTTCTTGTCAGATTTGAATTTGGCAGCAACCGCATCCAGCTTGGCCTTGTTGGTGCCTGACACATGAAGAATCTGTCCAAACCGGGCAACCTGTTCGACACCGGGTTCGGCCCGCAAGAGGTGTTCAATCTCTGATACATTCGGGCCTGTTACCCGCCAAGTATGCAGCCCGATCATTTCGGGGATCTGGCGCGCCGGGCCAGCGATCAGTTTCTTGCCATAGGCGATATAGGCGATGAAATCACATTGAACTGCTTCGTCCATATAGTGGGTTGAAACCAGAACCGTCACGCCCGCCGCAGACAACCGCCGGATCTCGTCCCAAAAATCCCGTCGTGCTTTTGGGTCCACACCGGCGGTTGGTTCATCAAGAAGCAAGAGTGCAGGATCGTGGATCATGCAAGCCGCCAGAGCGAGCCGTTGTTTCCACCCCCCAGAAAGGGTTCCTGCCAGTTGGTTGGCGCGGTCGGAAAGGCCCAGATCGGCCAAAGTCGCCTTGACCCGTGCGCGGCGGCCTTTCATCCGGTACATGCGGCAAATGAAATCGAGGTTCTCGCGGATCGTCAGATCCTCGTAGAGCGAGAACTTCTGGGTCATATAGCCGACGTTTTCCTTGATCTGTGACTGCTCGGTCAGAATGTCGTAGCCAAGACATTCCCCGCTGCCGTGATCGGGAGTTAGTAGGCCACACATCATCCGGATCGTGGTTGTCTTGCCTGACCCGTTCGGGCCGAGAAACCCGTAGATGGCGCCTTTGGGCACCTGCATGTCGAAATTGTCGACAACTGTCCGGTCTCCGAAAACCTTGGTCAACCCTTTGACAGAGATGGCGAATTCTTCGGTCATTGGCGGGGCGTCAAAACGATAGGCTGACCGGGTAGGACGCCATGAGCATTGACCAATCTGGCCTCTGCCCTGAACACCAAACGGGAAACTTCTTCGCGGCTATAGATGATGGGGGGCGTGAATTGCGGGGTAGAAGCGAGGCGCGTGACCCGCGCAAAGAGTCCGTTCGGACATCCGCTACAGGTCACGTCGAATATGGCGCCGATTTGCACTTTGGTCCGGTCGGATTCGGGCACAAAAAACAGGGCTTTTAGGTCGTCGGGTGGCAAGATCGACACAACGGGCACACCGGCGCCTGCGACCTCGCCCTGATCATAGAACACCTTGTCGATGATCCCTGAAATCGGGGCAGTTATCATCCGGTCGGCAAGCGCCGATCGTGCGTCATCCAGCTGGGCCTGTGCTGCTTCGACAGCGGCTTCGGCACCGATTTGCTGTGCGGATCGGGCGGGGAGCTCGGCAACTTGCAACTGTGCCTGCAATTGCGCAACACGGGCGTTGGCACTTTGAACGGCGGCGCTATCGGCGTCGACCCGTGCCTGACTAATGTTGCCCGAAGCCAGCAATCGCCGCGACCGTTCCAGATTCGATTGCGCCAGCCCCTGATCGGCCAATGCCTGATCAAGACTGGCACGGATCACGTCGATTTCCGCACTGCGTCCACCCGTTTGAAGGTTTTCCAGATTGGCCTGTGCCACTTCGACTTGGGCCTCGGCCGCGCGAAGGCCTGTAATCTGATGGGTATCGTCAATCTTGAACAGCGCATCGCCAGCAGAAACTGTCGTGCCTTCGACAACGTCGATCATCACAATCCGGCCCGGCGCTGCAGAAGACGTGTAAACATATTCCGCCTCTACATATCCGTTATAGGCAGTGGCACCACCGTCACCCAAACCCGTCGCGAAAAAGCTGAGGATCCCGATGATCCATTCCGGCAAGCTGTTCATGTTTGCTGTCCTTTTTCCGGTGCGAGCCCTGCTTCGAGAATGGCGAGGTGGTTTTCAATCAGGCGATCCATCTGGAGCCCGTTTTCCGGTTCAAGTTTGAAAATACTGGCAAGCACCAATTGGGCGAGGATCGGCCCCATAATGGAACGTGTCGTCAATTCTGGGTCTACGGGGCGAATGTGTCCCCCTTCGATGCCTTGTGCGATCAATCCGGCCATTGCGGGGATAGCGCGATCAAGAACTGCGCGGCGAAACATTTCTGCAATGTCAGGTGCGGCTGGCGCTTCGTGAAGAACCAGCATCGGGACGGCGCGAATGCGATCAACCTCCATCGCTTTGCCGATCGTCATAAGAAAATGGCGGATAACGGGGATTGGATCGCCCCGATAACCTTGGATCATTTCAAAGGCTGCGCCGGTGATCGGCCCGATTGCGCGATTCACCAACCCTTCAAGGATCGCCTCTTTGGATGAAAAGTAGAGGTAGACCGCCCCTTTCGACAGTCCCGCAGAGCGAGCGATCTGTTCGACGGTCGTTTTTGCATAGCCCTGTTCTGTAAACAATTTGAGGGCGGCATCCAAAACCTCATCCGGTCGCGCCTTTGCGCGTCTTCGGAATTTTGGCTGGGAAACAGAATCAGGGTTCATGAGTAATTACTAACTGACCGGTCAGTCAGTAGCAAGATTTGAAAAATTTACCAATTGATAAAATTTTTGACTGTGGCAGACTGCGATCAACAAACAGCAACAGGGAAACGCTATGGCCACTCCTTTGACACCCGGAATTGTATCGGGCCGCTTGCCTGCAGAAGAACTGTCGAAAAACTTTGGTGACCTGCATGCACCGTTGAATGCACATGAAGCTGCAGTCGCCGCAGACCGGTGCTATTTCTGCCATGACGCCCCCTGTATGACAGCCTGTCCGACAACGATCGATATTCCCCTGTTTATCCGGCAGATCGCGACCGGAACCCCTGATGCGGCTGCAAAGACTATCTTTAGCCAGAACATTCTTGGCGGTATGTGCGCGCGGGTCTGTCCAACCGAAACCCTGTGCGAAGAGGCCTGCGTGCGCGAGGCAGCCGAAGGCAAGCCCGTAGAAATCGGTCGCCTGCAGCGGTTTGCCACTGACACCGCAATGGCGCGTCAGGGACATCCATTTGAAAGGGCAAAACCCACTGGCAAATCCATCGCTGTTGTGGGGGGCGGGCCAGCAGGGCTTGCTTGTGCGCATCGTCTGGCGATGCATGGGCACACGGTTACTATCCTCGAATCCCGGCCCAAGGCCGGCGGCCTGAATGAATTTGGGATCGCATCCTACAAATCGACCAATGACTTTGCCGCGAAAGAACTGGACTGGCTTCTCGGGATCGGCGGGATCGACGTCAAGACTGGCATGAAACTGGGCCAAGACATTCAGTTGGCTGATCTGCAACGCGACTTTGACGCGGTATTTCTTTCCATCGGCCTTGGTGGAGTGAACGATTTGGACGCAGTCGGAAGCAATCTGGATGGCGTGACAAATGCTGTCGATTTTATCTCTGAACTGCGCCAGGCCAGCGACCTGATGTCTCTCCCCATTGGGCGCAATGTAGTGGTCATCGGCGGCGGGATGACCGCCGTCGATGCCGCCGTTCAGGCAAAACTATTGGGCGCGGATACCGTGACAATCGCTTACCGTCGCGGTCAGGCGAAAATGCCGGCTAGCAAATTCGAACAGGACCTTGCGGCATCCAAAGGGGTTCGTTTGCTGTTCAACGTTCAGCCAAAGGCGATCCATGGTCATGGCGCTGTCGCGGAAATCGAACTGGAATACACCGCCGAAAATGGTGGCAAGCTAGAGGGCACAGGCGAAACGATCCGGCTGCCCGCCGATCAGGTTTTCAAAGCGATCGGTCAGACCCTGACCACCGACACTGGCCTGAAAATCGAGCGGGGCAAGATCGCCGTGATCGGACCGGGCCGCACAGCACTCAAAGGCGTCTGGGCAGGCGGCGACTGTGCCAGCGGCGGCGATGACCTGACGGTGACAGCGGTGGCCGAAGGGCGCGATGCCGCAAAAGACATTCACAAAACGCTAGAGGGCTAGGACATGGCAAATCTTTCTACAGATTTCATCGGCATAAAATCCCCTAACCCGTTCTGGCTCGCCTCGGCACCCCCGACGGACAAGGAATACAATGTTCGCCGCGCCTTTGAGGCAGGCTGGGGCGGCGTGGTCTGGAAAACCCTGGGCGAGGCAGGGCCGCCGGTGGTGAACGTCAATGGTCCGCGTTACGGCGCGATCTGGGGGGCGGATCGCAGGCTTTTGGGCCTGAACAATATCGAACTGATTACCGACCGCCCGCTCGAGGTGAACCTGCGCGAAATGAAGGCTGTGAAACGTGACTATCCCGACCGCGCCCTTATCGCCTCGATCATGGTCCCGTGCGAGGAAGCCGCGTGGAAAGCGATCCTGCCATTGGTCGAAGAAACCGGTGCCGACGGGATTGAACTGAATTGCGGTTGCCCGCATGGGATGTCTGAACGCGGCATGGGCGCTGCGGTGGGGCAGGCCCCTGACTTGATCGAAATGATCACTCGCTGGTGCAAACAGACAACGCGCATGCCGGTTATCGTTAAGCTGACACCGAATATCACCGATATTCGCGGCCCCGCCCGTGCGGCCAAAGCAGGCGGCGCGGACGCGGTGAGCCTGATCAACACCGTGTCGTCCATCACCAGCGTCAATCTCGATACCTTTAGCCCCGAACCCAGCATTGATGGCAAAGGCAGCCATGGCGGCTATTGCGGACCGGCGGTCAAGCCGATTGCGCTGAATATGGTGGCCGAAATCGCGCGCGATGCGGAAACACGGGGGCTGCCGATTTCTGGGATCGGTGGTGTTACCACTTGGCGTGATGCGGCGGAATTCATGGCATTGGGCGCGGGCAATGTGCAGGTCTGCACCGCCGCGATGACATATGGCTTCAAGATCGTTCAGGAAATGATCTCGGGCCTGTCGCAGTGGATGGATGAAAAAGGCTATACCGACGTTCGTGACTTCGTCGGGATGGCAACGCCCAACGTGACGGACTGGCAATATCTGAACCTCAACTATGTGACCAAAGCCAAGATCGATCAGGATGCCTGCATTAAATGCGGACGCTGCTATGCGGTCTGCGAAGATACCAGCCATCAGGCGATCTGGATGAAAGAGGGTCGGGTGTTCGAGGTCAATGACGCCGAATGTGTGGCCTGTAATCTTTGCGTCGATGTCTGCCCGGTGGAGGACTGCATCACGATGGTTCCGATGAAACCGGGAGAGACCGATCCGCGGACGGGCAAAACGGTTTCGGGCGACTATGCCAATTGGACTAGCCACCCCAATAACCCGATGGCCAAGGCCGCCGAATAAGACCCTATTCAGGCTTTAAAAGCTTAGTGAATAGGGTGGTAAGGAAAGTCCCAGCCTCGGCCAAAGGATCGTGGCCGGGGCCGAGGACAGCACGAACCTGAACGTCAAAATCGGAATAGTGCTGGGTCAGGGCCCAGATCGAAAAGATGAGGTGGTGGGGATCCACATCCGCGATTTTGCCAGCGGCGGCCCAACGCCGGATAACTTCGGCTTTTTGGTCAACAAGATCGCGCAGGTCGCCTTTCAGGGCGTCTTCGATCCTTGGCGCGCCTTGCAGGATCTCGTTGGCGAACAACCTGCTTTCCCGTGGAAAGTCACGCGCCATATCCAGCTTTCTGCCGACATAGTCGAGGATTTCATCAAGCGGATCACCGTCGGCATCCAGTTCGCGCAATGGGTCCAGCCAAGTATCCAACAGCCCGTCCAACAGTGCGGTATGGATCGCCTCTTTCGACGGAAAATAATAAAGGAGATTGGGCTTTGAAAGGCCCGCTGACTCGGCGATCTGGTCCAGCGTTGCACCACGGAACCCGTATTGCGAAAACACCTCAAGTCCCGCGTCGAGGATCGACGCACGGTTTTTTTCCTGAATTCGGGTCCGAGGCTCTGTTGCAGCCATGCCTAACCTCTAAGCAAAACGTGGTGGAACTTGACCATATAGGTGACTCGGGCGCCAGAGGCCAATTTAGCGCGGTCTTTTCTTGACTGATACTGGACCTCTGCTAGCCTGTCTTTGACCAGATGGTCAAATTGAAATCGGTCCGACCCAAAGGAGAGTGCCATGCCCGCCCCCGGTGAAAATCTTCGCATCGATGGTCAGCGACTTTGGGACAGCCTGATGGAAATGGCCAAGATCGGCCCCGGCGTCGCGGGCGGAAATAATCGCCAGACGCTGACAGACGCCGATAGTGAAGGTCGGCATCTTTTCAAACGCTGGTGCGAGGCCGCAGGCTGCACTGTCGGGGTAGATAGTATGGGCAATATGTTCGCCCGCCGCGAAGGAGCCGACCCCGATGCGCTGCCTGTTTATGTCGGTAGCCACCTGGATACCCAGCCAACCGGCGGCAAATATGACGGGGTGCTGGGCGTGTTGGGCGGTCTGGAAATCATTCGTTCGCTGAATGATCTGAATATCAAGACCAAGCATCCAATTGTCGTGACAAATTGGACGAACGAGGAAGGCACCCGTTTCGCCCCGGCCATGCTGGCATCGGGGGTCTTTGCGGGCATGCACGAAGAATCTTGGGCCAAAGATCGCGTCGACGCCGAGGGCAAGAAATTCGGCGATGAACTCCGCCGGATTGGCTGGGAAGGCACCGAAACCGTCGGTGGCCGCAAGATGCACGCCTTCTTTGAATATCACATCGAACAAGGCCCGATCCTCGAGGCCGAAGGCAAGGATATTGGCGTCGTAACCCACGGACAGGGGCTGTGGTGGCTAGAGGTCAGACTGACGGGCAAGGACGCTCATACCGGATCAACCCCGATGAATATGCGCGTGAATGCCGGGCTTGGCATGGCGCGGATCATCGAAGCCGTGCATGAAATCGCGATGGCCCATCAGCCAAACGCGGTCGGGGCAGTTGGGCAAGCCAACGTTTATCCCAATTCGCGCAATGTGATCCCCGGCCGCGCCGTTTTCACGATCGACTTCCGTTCCCCCGATCTCGCCAAACTGACAAGCATGCGCGCCCAGCTGGAAGAACGCGCCGCCAAGATTGCAGCGGATCTGGGGCTTGGGATCGAAATCGAACCGACAGGGCATTTTGACCCTGTAACCTTTGACGAAGGATGCGTCACCGCGATCCGGAATGCGGCCGAACGGCTGGGCTATAGCCATATGAACATCGTTTCGGGCGCTGGGCATGACGCGTGCTGGATCAACCGCCTATACCCGACCGCGATGGTGATGTGCCCCTGTGTCGACGGGCTATCCCACAATGAAGCCGAAGAAATCAGCCCCGAATGGGCGGCAAAGGGCGCCGATGTTCTTTTCCATGCAGTTGTCGAGACGGCACAGATCGTAGCTTGATAGGTTTCCCCCTTGGCCGCGTCCAAGGGACAGCGTTAACTGGTGAAAGTTGAGTATTCAAAGGACCTGATTAACATGAATCGACGTATCGCTACCCTGACCTTGGCATTTGCGACCCTTTTGGTCGCAGGATGCGAGCTGGAAGACCCCAATGCACTGGCGGCCAAACCAGAGTATCCGCCCGAGGTGATTGCCGCGCTTCCGCCGGGGGTTCCTCCGTCGATCATTTTCAAGACGGCTGACAATTGCTATGCCTATGCAATCGAGGTTTCCGAGCCGCAAACGGGCTTTCGCTTGCGCGACCGCAACGGACAAGTGATTTGCGACGCGGGTGCGACACCCCAGAACACCACAGAAGCGAGCGCAGGATAGGTATGGGATCTGCTGCATTTCAGATTGATCGGAACGCCAGAGCGCGGATCAAGGCACTGATCGCGGCAGAAATCTCCTCTGCTGATATTGACCCGCCCAATTCATGGCACGCCCGCACCGTGGCGGATTTTCAAGAGGCGCTGATCGATCCGGTGCCGCTAAACGTCCACTTTGCGGGTGGGCACGACATGGATTGCTGGCAAGTGACCCGTTCCAACGGGTCCTACCGCGTCATCTATATCCCATCCGCCGATTACTTTTCCCTCGCCGTCGAAAGCCGGTTCGGCCCCGTGGACATCAACGTCCACGGCCCCGCCATCGGCTGTTTCGCGAGCGTGGGATAAAAACAGGAGAGAGACCCATGTCCACAGTCATCAAGAACGGCACAATCGTCACCGCCGACCTGACCTATAAGGCCGATGTCCTGATCGAAGGCGGTGTGATCACCCAGATCGGTGCGGGCCTGAAGGGCGACAAGGAACTCGACGCGACCGGCTGCTATGTCATGCCCGGCGGGATCGATCCGCATACGCACCTCGAGATGCCGTTCATGGGCACCTATTCCAGCGACGATTTCGAAAGCGGGACCCGTGCGGCGCTATCGGGTGGCACGACAATGGTCGTCGATTTCGTTCTCCCCGGTCAGGGGCAGGGCCTGATGGATGCCATGCAGATGTGGCATAACAAATCGACCCGCGCGAATTGCGATTATTCCTACCACATGGCCGTGACATGGTGGGGCGAGAAGGTGTTCAACGACATGGCCACGGTCGTGAATGACCACGGCATCAACACCTTCAAGCACTTCATGGCCTACAAAGGCGCGCTGATGGTGAACGATGACGAGATGTATGCGTCGTTTTCCCGTCTGGCAGAACTTGGGGCCACTGCGTTGGTCCATGCCGAAAACGGCGATGTCGTGGCCGAGCTGTCGGCCAAGCTCCTCCGCGAAGGGAACACGGGGCCAGAGGCGCATGCCTATTCCCGCCCTTCTCAGGTCGAAGGCGAGGCGACCAACCGCGCCATCATGATTGCCGATATGGCGGGTGTGCCGCTTTATGTCGTGCACACCTCCTGCGAAGAGGCGCACGAGGCGATCCGCCGTGCCCGCCAGAACGGCAAGCGCGTCTGGGGTGAGCCGCTGATCCAGCACCTAACGCTGGACGAAAGCGAATATTTCAACCCCGACTGGGACCACGCCGCGCGGCGAGTTATGTCGCCGCCATTCCGCAACAAGAAACATCAGGACAGCCTTTGGGCCGGGTTGCAAAGCGGGTCACTCTCGGTCGTGGCGACGGACCATTGTGCCTTTACCACTGACCAGAAACGCTATGGCGTCGGCGATTTCACCAAGATCCCGAACGGGACTGGAGGGCTCGAGGACCGGATGCCGATGCTTTGGACCCACGGGGTGAACACCGGACGCCTGACGCCAAATGAATTCGTCGCCGTGACCTCGACCAATATCGCCAAGATCCTGAACTGCTATCCGCGTAAGGGGGCGGTTCTGGTGGGTGCCGATGCCGACCTCGTGGTCTGGGACCCGAACAAGGAAAAGACCATTCAGGCCAAGACCCAGCAAACGGCTATCGATTACAACGTGTTCGAGGGCCACATCGTCAAGGGCCTACCCCGCTATACGCTGACGCGCGGGCATGTGTCGGTGAACGACGGCAAGGTGCAAACGCAAGAGGGCCACGGCCAATTCGTCGCCCGCCCGCCGAACGCGGCGGTGAACAAGGCGCTGAGCACCTGGAAAGACATCACCGCCCCGCGCCCCGTGCAAAGGTCGGGAATTCCGGCGACGGGGGTTTGAATCGATGAAATCATGCGAATGTGGGTGTGGCGAGTCGACCAAACGAGGAGACTTTCTCCCAGGACATGACCAAAAACTTCGCGCCGAAATCGAGAAAGTCATGGGCGGGCTGTTAAAACTCAGGACGCTCGTCGAAGCAGCCAAAGACGTGACGATAAAATGCCGCCCAATAGAATGAAGCATTGATGGCCCCTGTAGTTTCCGCCTCATCTTTGAACCTCACGTTCTCCACGAACGATGGCCCCGTCCATGCGCTCAAGGGCGTGAACCTGACCATTGGAAAGGGCGAATTCGTCAGCTTCATCGGCCCCTCTGGCTGCGGCAAGACGACGTTTCTGCGCTGTATCGCGGGGCTCGAACAACCGACTGGCGGCACCCTCACCGTCAACGGCATGACCCCCGACCAGGCCCGGCGCGCCCGCGCCTACGGCTATGTGTTTCAGGCGGCGGGGCTCTATCCGTGGCGGACGATTGGCGGGAATGTGCGGCTTCCGCTGGAAATCATGGGCTTTTCCAAGGCCGAGATGGCTGAAAGGGTGGAAAAGACGCTGGCGCTGGTCGACCTTGCCGGGTTCGAAAAGAAATTCCCCTGGCAGCTTTCGGGGGGGATGCAGCAGCGGGCCTCTATCGCGCGGGCGCTGGCATTTGACGCCGATATCCTGCTGATGGACGAACCCTTTGGAGCGCTGGATGAAATCGTGCGGGACAAGCTGAACGAGGAACTCCTTAAACTGTGGGACCGCACCGGCAAGACCATCGCCTTTGTCACCCATTCAATCCCCGAGGCGGTTTATCTGTCCACCAAGATTGTCGTCATGTCCCCCCGTCCGGGACGGATCACCGACGTGATCGACAGCACGCTGCCAAAGGAAAGGCCGCTCGACATCCGTGACAGCGCCGAATTCATCGCCATTGCGCACCGCGTGCGCGAAGGCCTGCGGGCGGGGCATATCGATGACTGACCTGCGCCGAGCGTCGAAAAAGGACATTCCCGCCATGGCGCAGATCGTGGCCGACTGGTTGGTGCAGACTGACTGGATGACCCCAAAGCACGATGCCGAAACGCTTGCCGGGTTCATCCGGGCCGCCTTCCCTGACCGCGAGATTTGGGTCGCGGGTGACCCTGTGCAAGGTTATATGTCGCTGGACCCCGAAACCGACAAAATCGGCGCGCTTTATTGCGCGCTGACTGGCGCGGGGATCGGCAAAGCGTTCATCGACAAGGCGAAGGAAGGCCGCGATTTCCTTTGGCTGACCACGCATCAACCAAACCTTGCGGCGCAAAAGTTCTATCGCCGTGAAGGGTTCCAGATTGTTGGCGCCCTACCATCCAGCGAAGATGGCGGCCCCGCCGAATATCGGATGGAATGGTTACGCGAGGTGGGCAATGCGTAACCTTGGCCCGATCCTGACAGTTTTGGCTGTGATTGTGGCGGTATGGTACGCGGCCTGCGTGCCGATGAATGTGCAAGAGGTGCTGACCAAGGCGGAAAACAGCGGCGCGGTCGTATCCCCCGAAGGCGCGGCAAACAGGGTCGGCCTTAGCCGCGTTGGCCTTGCCTTGGGTAACCTTGACCTGATGTCGGGTAGTTGGTCTGTCGAACGCGCCCGCCTGCCCGCCCCCCATCAAGTCATAGCCGAGATTTGGGCCAGCACCTGGGTCGAAGAGGTGGAGGGCCGACGCGGGATCGTCAAATCTGGCAGTCTTTCCAATCGGTCGCTGATCTATCATGGCGGTGTCACCTTGGGGGCAACTGTTCTGGGCTTCTTGATTGGCGCGGGCTTGGGCATCTTGTTGGCTGTCGGGATCGTGCATAGCCGCACCATGGACCGCAGCGTTATGCCTTGGGCGATTGTCAGCCAGACCATTCCCATCGTGGCGCTCGCGCCGATGATCATCGTTGTTTTATATTCGGTTGGGGTTCAGGGTCTGATCCCCAAGGCCGTCATTAGCGCCTATCTGTCGTTTTTTCCGGTGGTGGTCGGAATGGTCAAAGGGTTGCGAAGCCCTGACCAGATGCAGCTCGATCTGATGCAGACCTATAACGCGACCAAGGCGCAGACCTTTTGGGCCCTGCGCCTTCCGTCCTCGGTGCCTTATCTTTTTACCTCTCTCAAAATTGGTATCGCGGCGAGCCTTGTCGGGGCGATCGTGGGTGAATTACCTGTTCAACGCGG